>CEQG01047734.1_pt1 | contig 48024 bp, 54 predicted proteins | sample 350301 | NCBI WGS metagenome assembly CEQG01 (sample SAMEA2621242, study PRJEB7988) | marine metagenome | isolation source: saline water (ENVO:00002010), including | reverse complement strand
CGGCGTCAGGACTTCATGCCGAAGAAGGCATCGATCGCGGCGCGCACCCGGCCGCCTACTGCGCCCTTGGCAATGCCGATGATGCCCGCGCCCAGGCTGCCGACGCCGATGCCGGTGATGCCGGCGGCCAGCAGTTCCAGCTGCTGATCCTGCACCCACAGGATGGCGACCAGCAGCGACAGAAGCGTGATGGAAATATCGAGCGCCACCTGCGCGCGCCCTTTTGCCTGAAGGCCGATGATAACGCGCGTGATGATGACCGCGCAGATGCAGACGATGGTGGGGCCAGCGTGAAACGGCTCGCCGAAGATCCACCAGATCACCGGCTCGCGAGATGCTACAGAGGTCATTGCGGCTGCCCCCAGCGCCGCGCCCAGTCTCACCGCAGACATACGGCGGCCAGCGCAGCCACGAAGCTCAAAAGGATGACAGCGGCCGCGCGGACCAGGACCGGCCAGCGCGACCACATATCGACGGGTAAAGGGGCTTTGCGCAGCTGATGCTCGATCCCCGGTTCGCCCAGCACCACGATCGTCATCCACATGAGGCCAAAGCCGATTGCGATGGGATCAATCCATCGCTTCGCCATCGACACCCGCGCCGAGGTGACGATGTCCTGCGGGTTCCATCCCCACAGGAACATCGCCTCCGCCCCGCATCGCAGGGTAATGCCCACGCCGGCGCAAAAGGTGACGGCGCGATAGAGCGTCACAGGGTGAAGGGGATGGTCCCAGAAACGCTGCGTCCAGATGCGGCTGCCCTGCTTGCCGACCAGCATGGCCCCCAGGAACGTCGTCGCCGTCATCAGGAACAGATTGAAGAGATAGAGCGACGCGCCATTGTCGAACCTGGGCGGGGCAGCCGTTGCAGGGCTTTGCTCGATCATGTTGGCGATGGCGCTGCCCGCCGCGCCGAGGATTGCCGTCATCATGGACACCTCCTGATCAGCGGTCAGCTGGCTTTCTCTTCAACCGGCTCAGCAGCCAGTGCCTCCAGCCGCGTCACCTCCCGGCCGAGCAGGTCGCGCACGCCCCGGTTGACCGTGATGACGTTCATGATCTGCTGGCGGGCCACGCTGTTCGCCGGCAACTGTTCCAGCAGCGGCTCCAGATCGTCGGCGATTTTGATGGATGCAGCACGATCCAGGACCGCCTTCGCGGCCTGGACACTGCCCAGGGAGGCAGCGGCCATCTGCCGGTCGAGTTCAGCTTGCTGGGCAGTCAGGGCAGCCTGCTGGGCTTCCAGCTGGGCCACAGTGGGAATTGAGGTGGTTTCGGTCATTCAATTCACTCCTTCGATGACACTAAGGTTTTTAGACGTTCGATCTCGCAATCGATGTTCGATCGAACGCATGAGAGCTGTGTGATTTTGTCCTGGATATCGGCAGGTGAGGCGTCGTTGCTGCACCACCCGATGATGCTGCCATCTTGACCGATCATCAGGGCGACGCGCGAAACCGCCTGATCGGGGCGTGTGCGCGCCAGCCAAGCCTCATACGAGGCCTGACACCGACGGGCAGCATCGGCTGCCTGCCTCGCGAGTTCTTCAGACATGTTCGTCACGCTATCACCTTTGCGCGACTGGACTTGGGTGCACGGCTTTCGATGCCATCCATCTGGTCCAGCGTGTCCGCCACATTGAGTTCGAAGCTGGAGTTGCCTGAGGCGATCGTCAGGGTCGCGTGGACGCCGACCGGGCTGTTGAGCACCTCCAAGCGCGCAACGATGCGCTCGCGTGACAGGGTGACGCGGCACGTCTTGCCATCGCCGGAAACGGAGGTCATCTCGATCGGATTGGTGATGCCGCCTGCATCGAGCACCTGCTTCTTCACGAAGCCATAATTGTCGTTCAGCACCTCGTGGGCTGCACCCGCTCCAAGGTCATAGCCGATGATCGAGCCTTTGCCCTCGGCGCTCTCCTCAACAATTTTGATGGCGGAGGCCGGCAGCTCAAACCGGGCGCCATTTTGCAGCTTGAGTTTCAGGGTTGGGGTCATGTCATTCTCCTTCTTTAAAAAGTTGACTGAAGAGGTGGATTGGGACGGCGAAAGAGGGCAGCCAAATCAATGAGCGCTGCCGTGGACTGCAGGGAAAGTCGCGCAAAGCCGTCCAGATCGGCCAGCGCCTTGCGCTCCGATCCCGGTACGGCATCGCAGCTTGCCTGCCGCATGGCGACGATCAGCTCGTTGTGTGGCAAAAGTGCAGCTATAGCGCGTCCGTGAATGTCTACGGTCACTGGATCGCAGGCGTGGATCACTCGCGTGATTAGGTGCCCGCGCAAATCGATGTCGATCCGCCCCGACAGGTAACAGCGGCCTGGCGCATGCTCACGATATTGAGTGCCCAGTGCTGCAGCGATGGATCGAGCCACCGGCTCGGACGCCACCATGTCGATGTCGCCAACATGCCCCTGACGCCAAGCAGGCAGAATACCACGAAGCTTTGCTGCGTAGCTGCCGATCAGCATTGGCCTAGAGGTTGGTGACATCGACGATAAACCAGCTTGGTGCGTGCTCGACATCGTAGGTCGAATAGAAATGATCGAAGGTGTCGCGGAGGACGAAGTCGAAGCTCTCGCCGGTCCGCTCAATGCCTCCCACTTGCGTCGTCCAAACCGCGATGGGGTTGCCGAATGTGTCGACCTCCATTTCGACGGTTTCCCGATATGCAGCGCCGGTTGACAGAGCGATCGCGTATGTCTTGCCCGCGATGATCGATTTGGGCATTTTCATTGGTGGATAGCGGCTGTCGAAAGTTACATTTCCTTCGGCATCCCAGAACACAAGCGCGTGACCGGTCGCCGGCAAATTGGTCGGCGCAGCGGGCAGATCGAATATCCACCAATCCAGCTTCCACCCGGCGGGATTGCGAAAAAGACGGAATATGAACTCGAAGTTGTCGCCGTTGCGGCTCGTGTTGACCAGCGCCGGGCTGCAATCGGTTGGCCTTATGGCAATCACCGGTGCAATGCCGGTGTAGCTGACTTTCGCGAACCAATAGCCTCCAACCATGCCGGGCGGCACCTGCTGATAGGCGACGCTTTGATTTAGCTGCCCTTTGGCGCGGAGGCAAAGCGCGGGATGTTCGGTGTCAAACTGACGTGCGCCGTCGGGATGATTGATGATGGCTCCGAACGTCATCAAGTGAACCCGTAATGGATCAGGGTCGTGCAACCTGATGGTGCGCGGCTAACATTATACTGGAAGGACGTTCGCGCATCCGCGACAGCCCTGCCTTCGAAATCCTGGAATTCCGCATTGAAGTAATAGAGGTTGCACCATACCCAGCTGGCATCAGGGACATTGGGAACTATCACCCGGATAGGGTCGAAGCCCGTCGTTCCGACCACCTCAATCGTGCCGACCCACTGCCCTGAATAATCGGTCGTATCGAACACAAGCTGGCCTGCTGCATTCCATAGCCTGATGCCGTAATCGGTCGCGGCCATCAGTCCTGCTTCCCTAATTGCCAGCGTTTCACATTATTGGCGTCCCATCCTCGCCACGCGCCGCCGCTGTAGCTTGTGCGCTCACCACTACCGCTTGACGGCACCAGCTCGAAAACATCCGCCCTGATCTTGAACGAGCTGACCGTGCCATTGGTGCTGTTTTCCCAACCGGTGATGACGCCGCCAGCGGCAATCGTCATGGCGTTTCGACCAAACAGCGTCTCGACACCATCTTCAATGGAGCTGATTGCCTGCGACTGGTTCGTGATCGTCAAATCTTGGGCGGATACGGTAGTTTCGAGCGAAGCATAGCTGCCACTCAGATCGGAGAGCGCCTGCGCCTGAGACGATACTGTCCCCGCAAGCGCGCTGATGTCCCCGGTCGCCTTCTGCGAGGCGATTTCCTGATCGGTTGCCGGGCGGAACGAAACCCGGTGCCACTCGATCTGATTTTCCGTGGCGGTCGAGACGTAGCTAGGCGCTCCGCTAAAGCGGTTCATGATGTAAATGCGCCAGCCATAGGCGGATGCCGCCTGGACCTTCACCAGCTTGCGCCAGCGGCGAACGCCCATATTGCCGTTGCCGGACGTGCCTGCCGTATCTGCGTCGGCGTAGAGATCGAGATAATGGTTCTGGGCGGTGCCACCGCTGCTGTCGATTGCACGAAAAAGGACGCAAGCACCACGCATGTCGCTCGACACACTGCCCCGTCGTGCGTCCACCTCGAGCACAAGCCACATGCCGTTCTGGATGACTTGGCTTGCTGTGTAGGGGTTAGACTGGAGGCCGCCGCCGCTGGCGTTGGTGTTCGACGCCATCACCGTCATCGGGGCATAGGGACTCTGCGCGCCCGTCATCTTGTAGACGGTAGGAGTGCCACCCCACAGGCTGTAATTGCCGGGTAGCGCCTGCCCGTTCGGCCAGTCGGAAAAGACCGGGTTGGGATTGATGGACGCCGCCGCAACCTGGGCCGTGATCGTCGCGCTGCTAGACGCTGCCGCTGCCGCATTGGTGGCCACGGTTGCTTGGCTGGTAGCGGTTGACGCAGCGCTTTCCGCGTCGCCTTTGTAGGTCGACGCTTGGGTGGCGCTGCTGCTCGCAGACGAAGCAGAGTCATCTGCCGCAGCGGCGCTACTGGACGCCGCGGATGCGGACGCCGCCGCGTCCTCTGACTTCGTCTGAGCCGTATCCGCGTGACCGCTTGCTGCCGTTGCGCTGGCTCCCGCGTTCGTTGCGCTGCTCGCCGCGTTGGTGGCGCTGGCGCTTGCCGCGCTGGCGCTGTTGGCGGCGGCGCGCTTTTCCGTGATGTCCGTGACCTTGATCGAGCCGACGCGCACGATCATGCCAGTTTCGCTGCTGTTCAAGCGCAGTCCGAACCGGGCAAAAACTGAATTGGCCGGCCATGCGAATACGCCAGACGATGCCGTGTCGCTGAAAACCGCAACGATTTCCCGCACGCTTCCATCGACGGTGGTGTTCTGAACAAAAGAGTTGCCGGCGTCGACGCCTGTCGCGTCCATCCAGCCACCGATTATGGTGAAGTTGTAGCTGCCGTCGCCCTGGCGAACGCGGAACCGCGCCCTCACCTCATAGAACCGCCCGGCCGTGGTCGGCACCCACCCGCGCGTCAGGACGCCTTGGCCCGCCGTTGTCCAAGCGAAATCGGCGCAACGCCCGAAGGTGCCGTCGCCGTTGATGACGGTCCCGTTAGCTGCCCCCACCTGATCCGGCCGACCGGACCGATCATTGGTCCACTGATTGAGGCCGTCGGAAAAGTCCGATGGCAAGACCGGCGACGCTGCCTGCGACTGGATCATCGCGTTGTAGGTCGAGTTCGCCGACACGGCGCTAGCGTTTGCGGCCGTGGCGCTCTGGCCCGCCTCGCTCGCCTTGGTCGATGCGGTTGACGCCGATCCGGCAGCTGCTGTTGCACTGCCAGCGGCGTCGCTCTTGGATTGGGCAGCAGCCTCGGCACTTAGGCTCGCCGCGCTGGCGCTGCCCTCGGCGTTGGTCTTGCTGGCAGAGGCATTCTGCTCGCTGGTCGATGCGTTACTGGCCGACGTTTCTGCGCTGGTGGCGCTCTCCTCGGCGGCCCCTGCATGTTGCTCCGCAGCGTCTGCGTAACCGCCCGCGCTCGACGCGCTGGTCGCCGCTGCGGAGGCCAGCTTGGCAGGTGCGGCGCTGTCTGGCCCCATGACGCGAATCGACCGGATAACCGACTGCCGCCCACCACCCGATGTGCCATCCAGATCAAACCGCAAGCCGGTGATGGTGCTGGCCAGCCAGTCAGCGCCGCCCGTGGCGTTGGGCATATCGAAGACAAGGGTGATGTTTTCGCCGACCTTCGGTTCGCCCTGCACCGCGGTCGCGACAAACGAGCCGTTCCAGCCATGCCCGGAGGTGGCCCAATATAGCTTGCCGTCCCAGCCTCCCAGCGTCGGCGCGGTGCGCGTCAGGTCGATCAGGACGCGGGTAAAGCGCGACCCCTGAATGGACAGGCTAGTGCGGTAAATCTGCGGATCGCCCGTGGTCGGGACAACAATTGCCCCGGCTGCGGTCGCGCTCATGGTTGCGCCGCTGGTCGTAAAGCCATTGAGGTTGCTGCCGGTGAAGTCGGCGACATAGCCAGCGTCGAGGAACAGCGAATTCTGCGCCGCGATTTCCGCTGCGACCTTGTTGGAAGATGCCGCTGAAGCACTCTGCGACGCGGCGGTCGCCGACGTGCTGGCCGCCCCGGCGCTGGTCTGCGCGGCATTGGCGCTGTCTGCTGCCTCTCCCGCTTTGCTTGAGGCCGTATTCGCGGAGCCACTGGCAGACTGCGCGCTGGCTCCAGCCGCAGTGGCTGATCCAGATGCACTGCTCGCCGACCCGCTGGCAGCAGACGCGCTGTTTGCCGCCGCCAGCTTGTCTGTGACGTCGGTCACGCGAATCGACTGGACCCGCACCGTGGTCGCTTTGCTGCTGTTGAGGCGGAGGCCAAACCGCGCCCACACCGCTTCCGACGTGAACGCGGTCGCACCATTGGCCGTCGTGTCAGAGAACAACCCGACCAACTCGTAAATGCCGCCGCCCGTCACGGTGATGGAGGGACCGGGACGATAGGCGGACGCCGTCCCGCTATAGTCGGCCGCCATACCCGCGCCCGCGAGGTTGAAATCGACAGGCACGCCGGAGGCCACCCGGAACCGGGCGCGCACCTCATAGAAGCGGCCAGGGATGATCGGCACGACGCCGCGCGTCAGGATATTGTGACCGGCCGTGTTCCAGTCGTCGATCGCCCAGGACGCTGTGCCGAAGATCGGGTCATTGGCAACCGGGGAGCCGCTGGCGGCCGGGCGCGTGTCGGGCGCACCGGTTCGGTCATTGGTCCAGTAGGTGTTGCCATCCTTGAAGTCGAAGGGAAGCGCCTGGCTCTGGTTCGCAACCGTATTCTTGAGGTTCGTGAACGTCGCGTTGGCTGCCACCGCACTCGTATTGGCGGCTGTCGCGCTCTGCTCTGCTGCCGTCGCCTTGGTCGACGCGGTCGAGGCAGATCCGGCGGCTGCCGTGGCGCTGCCCGCAGCATCGTCTTTTGATTTGGCAGCTGCCGTGGCGCTGAGGCTCGCCGAAGACGCGCTGCCAGAGGCATCGTCCGCACTCTCGGACGCCTGATTTGCATAGGTGCTGGCGTTGCCCTCCGCAGTCTCGGCGTTGGTGGCGCTTTCCTGCGCGGCTGTTGCCGACTGACCTGCTGCGCCAGCCTTGGTGGACGCGGTCGACGCGCTGGTCGCGGCGGCGGACGCACTAAGCGCCGCTGCGACCCTCTCCGTCACGTCAATGACACGGATCGATCCGACCCGGACGATCATGCCCGTTTCCGCGCTGTTGAGGCGCAGGCCGAAGCGCAGAAATACGCTGCCGGAAGGCCATGCGGTCGCGTCATTCAGCGCGGCGCTGGAAAATAGCCCGACGATTTCGCTGACCGTGCCGGTGACTGTCGCCGTCCCTGAAAGCACGTTGGCGATCTCGGCGCCGTTGCCGTCCAGCCCGACGCCGATGATGTTGAAGCTGTAGCTGCCATCGCCCTGGCGAACCCGGATGCGCGCGCGCACCTCATAATAGCGCCCTGCGGTCGCCCGCACCGTGCCGCGTGTCAGCACATTCATGCCGGCAATCGCCCAGGGGAAATCGGCGCACCGCCCAAAGAAGCTGTCGCCGTTGATGACGCTCCCTGCCACCTGCGTCACTTGGTCGGGTCGGCCGCCCCGATCGCCGGTCCATTGATTGAGGCCATCGGAAAAGTCATGCGGCAGCACTGGCGATGCCGCCTGCGACTGGATCATCGCGCTATAGGTCGAGTTCGCCGAAACGGCACTTGTGCTGGCCGATGTCGCCGACTGCCCCGCTTCGCTGGCCTTGGTCGATGCCGTCGATGCCGATCCCGCTGCCGCCGTCGCGCTGTTGGCTGCGTCGGTTTTCGATTGGGCGGCATTGTTCGCCGAAGTGCTCGCTGAATTGGCGCTGCCCGCAGCGTTGGTAGCGGACGTCGATGCATTGCTGGCATAGGTCGATGCGTTGCCGGCCGAGGTGCTGGCGTTGGTCGCGCTGGTGGCAGCAGCACTTGCCTTCTGACCTGCCTCGGTCGCCTTGGTCGATGCCGTCGATGCCGACGTGCTCGCCGCGTCCGCACTGTTCCCGGCGTTGGTCGCACTGGTGGCGGCCGCGCCTTCGCTGATAAGCGCCGCGCTCGCACTGCCCGCAGCATTCGTCTCCGACGTCGATGCGTTCTGCTCGCTGGTCGATGCATTACCGGCGCTGGTTTCGGCGTTCGTCGCGCTCTCCTGGGCCGCCGTTGCCGATTCTCCGGCATCGCTTGCGCTGGTCGAGGCTGACGACGCGCTGGTGGCTGCGGCATTGGCGTGAGTGCTGGCAGCCTCCCGCTCGGTCACATCGTTGACGCGGATCTCGCTCACGCGCAGCACGACGCCGGTTTCGGTCGTCGTCATGCGCAGGCCCGGCCGGGCGGTCAGGACGTCGACAGGGATCGAGGTGATGTTGGTGCCGCCGCCGACCGCAAACTTGCGCGTCAGGGTGAAGGTGCCGGTGCCGGTGCAGTCGGTCGACGGGCTACCGACATAGCTGACAGAAGCCTGAGCATACCCGGCGATCATCGTGCCAAGAATGACGTTCATGCCGACGCTGCCGTCGGATGCCGTGATCTTGAACGTCGCCGTCACCTCATAGATGCGACCTGGCACGACCGGGATGATGCCCTTCGACAGCACATTGGCGCCGGCACCGCCCCATGTGCTAATCTCCAGTGCTGCGCCAAGGTCGGCGTCGGTGACGGCGGCGCCGGGCGTGCTGGCCACCGTGGTCGGGTTGCCAAAACGCGACGCGGTCCAGTGCTTCGCGCCCTCACGGAAGGTCGAGATGAGCAGAGGGGCGCTGACATAGGCCAGCGCCTGGGCGTCGGCATAGGACGACGCGGCCGACACCTGTGACGCAGCGGCGGCTGTGGCGCTGTTGCCGGCGTCCGTCGCCTTGGTTGATGCCGTCGAAGCTGACCCGGCCGCCGCCGTCGCACTGCCATCGGCGTTGCTGGCATAGGTCTGGGCATTGTCGCGTGCCAGTTCAGCCGCCTGCTTGGCAGCGACGGAGGCGTCGCGCGCCGTGGTGCTGTTCGTGAAAGCGGTTTCGGCATCGGCCTTCGCGGTCTGGGCTTGATTGCGTGCCGTCTCGGCCGCTGTCTTTGCGGTGACAGCCAACCCGCGCGCCTGATCCGACGCCGTCGCCGACAGGCTGGACGCATTGGCGAAATTGCTGGCGTTGGTCGACGCCTGCTCTGCCGCGTCGCGCGCGTCCTGCGCAAGGTCGCGCGCAGCTTCAGCATTGGCCTCGGCATCCTGCGCCGTCTGCGCCGACTGTGCGGCCGCCAGCGCGGACTGGGCGGCGCTCGCGCTATCGCCATAGGTTTCGAACAGGTCGGCGATCTTGGCATCCGCCTGCTCCATCCGGACCTGGGCGGCGGCCGTGTCCGCCTCCAACTGCGCCAGCTGATCCTTTTCCGCAGGGGAGGCGCCGTCAGTCGCGCCCGGTTCGGCAGGCTTCAGATCCTCTACAGGCGTCCCATCTTCATAGGTGATGTTGCCGGCGGTGATGGCGCCGGTCATCTGCTCCCAATCGGCGTTGGTCGAGGAGGGAAGCGAGCCCTTTTTCGGCGTGTCGGAGACGTACAGCCAGCGCGATCCGTTGGGCAAGCTGACGATGTTGCCGCGCCGATAGGTCTTGTCCGGGTCGTAGTCGCCGCGATCGACCAGTTCGGCGTCGAAGGCGATCTCATCGAACGTGTGGACCCGCCAGCTCCGGTTGGCGCCGAACGTGATGCGCTTGTAGGGCGCGCTGACGTCGGCCTCCTGGCAGCGGCGGACGGGAGGAAGCTGCCTCCCCTGCGCGTCCAGCGTGAGACTGGGGGAGCCAATCGAGGGCCGGACGGCAAACAGGCGACCCTGGAAGTCAAGGCCGGCCTGTGCGTTGCAGGGAAGCGCGAGCCGGCGGGCCAGATCGAGAACGCTGATCTGCTCGGTCAGCACCAGGTTGATGTCGTAGGGAACAGCCGCGTCCAGCGCATCGAGCGACGCAGTGTCGATCTGGCCCAGCGCCACACCGGACGCCAGCGCGACCCGTCGGATGATTGCGCCCGTCCGCCGGATGAAGCCGCTGACATTGTCGCCGTCGACGTCCCCGGTAATGACGCCATAGGGCGGGGCGCCCAGGCGCGCCATGCCAAGCGCATGGCAGGTTGCCCAACTGCCTGCCGGGATGGTGGCGGCCACCAGCTGCGCATAGCTCGAATAGTTGCCGATGCTGGGCCCGAACGAGGAGCCGCGTTCGTACAGCGCCGAAATGCCCTGGATGGGGTAGGCCGAGAACTGCACGACATTGTCGACGCTGTTGATCAGGATCGGCTCGACATTGAGCGCACGGCCGAAGATCCAGGGCTTGAGCCGTTCCTTCAGGTCCTCGCCGCCCTCGGCCTCGCCAGTGCCGGCATAGGTGAGCTGGAGAACATCCTTGTTGAACGGCTCCTGGTCCACCTCTGCGGTGAGGCTCAGGGCGCCGCCATCGATTGCGAAACTTTCGACCCGCCCCTTGAAGATCCTCGCCGCGTCGAGACTGGCGACGTCATAGCTGCCGGCCGCGTTGAGGCTCAGCCCGCCGTCGATGGCATAGAGCGAGACGGCGGCGCCTGCCCAGCGATAGGCACGGACCGACGCGTCGAGATTGGCCAGGGCCTCGAGCCGGAGCGTGAAGCTCGCGCTGCCGGGCGCAACCTCCTCTGTGAAATCGCCGTCGAACAGCGGAATGGCGAGCGAGGGCAGCTTGGTAATGCCGGGCCACCAGCGCTGGCCCGCAACTCCGTTGAGCCGCCGATCCTGCGCCGATGACGCGCGCAGCACCGGGCGGCTCCCGTCAGCAATCTTGAGGGGAGCGACTTCCGCGAGGATGTGCAGCATTTAGAAGTTGTTCCTCGCGACATATCCGAGGTTGTTCGAACTCTGCGCAGATCCGGTCAGCTTTGCGGAGATCTGGTTGAGGGTGGCCTGGCTGAGGTTGAGCGCAGTGACGAGCGCGGCCGTCTGCTCCGCTGATGCGCTCTGGAAAGCCGAAACCAACTGCGCCGTTTGCGACTCCGTCGCGCTCACCACTGGCGCCAGACTGCTGTCGCTTGCGAAAATGCTGTCGCGCGCTTCTGAGATCGACGCGATGTTGGATTCGGCATCGATGCGGGTTTTTGTCAGCGCCGTCACCTGGTCCAGCAGCTGGAAATATTCCTCGCTGGAGCCATAGATCTGACGCTGCAGGTCCAGCAACGTCTGGGCCGCATCGGCATAATCGTCATAGGCCGTGGTATCGCCGGCCGCCACGCGTTGGGCGAGAGGACTATAGGCTGCCTGGGCTTCAACCAGCCGGTCGCGCAGGGATCGGGCATCGTTGCCCACGGTCAGATCGTCGAACAGCGACTGCAGCGAGGCTGTCACCTTCTCCGCCGCCTCCTTGACTGCGGCGGCGCGTTCGATGCCATACAGCTCTTCCAGCTGGGCATATTCTTCCGCGGAGGCGCCGGCCTCCTCAAAGATGCCCTGCAGACGCTTGAATTCCTTGTCGAGCGTGTCGAGCGCGGCGCCCACCGGATCTTTGTACGATTTGAGGCGGGAGAACACGTCCTCGAAATCCAGCGCCTTCTGCAGCTGGGCTTCGACATCGTCGGAGGCCGCCAGCAACGCCTGGGTTGAGGCGCGCAGCCCCTGCAGGGCGCCATCCTTGACCGCGTCGGCGATGGCATATTTGATGGCGTCTTCCCCGCCTTCTTCGCCGAAGTCCTTGATATCGGTTCGGCTCGACCCGCCCTTCAGCTTGCCGGTCCGCCCCGTCGTACTGACCCGCCATTTGCCCTTATATTGGCCGATGCTGACATTGTAGCCGCCGACGTCGACGCCGAACTGTTCCGCGATGGCATCCAGGCCGCTCTGGATTGAGGTCGCGGCAAGGCTGGAATTCGATCGGTAAGCGCTCTTGTTGCCGCCCACCGACACGTTGCTGTCACCGTTGCCGGTGACGGCTGCGGTGCCCCACTTGGCAGAGGTGAACAGGCCGCCAATTGCGCCGCCCAGGATGCCGCCGGCGATCGAGCCGAGAGGACCGCCGAACTTGCCCAGCAGGCCGGTCAAATTCTTGGTCAGCTCCTTGCCGACAATGTTGCCGGCCGCGCCCCCGATCGAACTGCCGATCTTGCTGTTTGAACTGCCCAGCAGCAACCCGCCTGCCATCTGCCCATACGCTGCACCCTGCACAGCTTCGGAGACATATTTGCCGACCTCCTTGGCCAGATTGTCCGGTAGAAATTTCCGGAACAGCTTCTCCAATGTGTCGGCGAGGAATTCGACCGGCTTGTCCATCGCCTTACGACCGGTCACCACGATCTCGGCATATGCCTCCTGCGCGCTGTTGTCGTTTGCCGCCGCCACCGGCGCATTGGCGATCTTGTTGGCAGCCTCCGCCATGCTGTTCCCCAGGACCTCCGCCTTGGCGGCGGTGCTCAGCAGTGCCTCATTGAGTACGTCGGTCCGCAAGTCCTTGTCGCGCCCGGTGATGCCGTTCTCGATCTCCCGGAATATGTCGCCGAACGTGGTTTCGAAAAGAACCTCGGCGGACAAATTGTCGAATGTCCTCCGGAACCGGCTGACGAAATCGCCGAGCGCGCTCGCTCCTTCGGTACGGAAATCCGCAAATGTCTCGGTGATGCTGGACCGCATGTCGGCAAGGGCATTGAGATACGGTTGCTGCTGATCGTGCAGCTTTTGCATCATCTGCTCTTGTTCGCGAAGTTTCTCCGTCAGCTCCGCAATGTTCCGCACCTGCTCGGCATCGACGGAGCCGGTCTTTTCCTTCAGCGCCAGGATGGTGCGCAGTGCATCGGCCTCGGCTTCCCGACCGTCCAGGATCAACTGGCCGATGGTCAGGTCCTGATCCATTTGCTTGATCAGATCGCGATAGGGTTTGGTGAGGCCGTTCTGGATGACATCGGCCGTGGCCTCAGCTTCCCTCCTCGTGGCCTGCAGCTGTTCCCGTTGGGCAGAAGTCAGTTTCGAGTTGGCAAGTCGTGCATCAATACCAGCAATGACATCGTCAAGTGCGCGAGCATCTTTCGCAGCCTGGTCCAAAAGCTTTGGCTGATCGTTCCAGCGCTCATTTATCCGCTGGACACTCTCCCCTGAGCGATCGATGAATTTCTCCATCCGCTCATATTCACGCTGTGCCTTTGCGCCTTGCGCAGTGGCTTCTTTCAAACCCTGCTGACGTTGAACCTCAACTTCTTTCGAACGGACGCGGGCAAGATATCCTTGTTCGTCGATCTTGCCCTGCTTGAGAAGCTCTGCACTCTTCGCCTTCTCCAATGCTAGCTCGGCGCGCGCGATCTCAATGGGCGAGTCTGCCGCATCCAATTTCGCTTGTGCATTCAACCGCGACAGAGACGAACCCGACCGGATGTCTTTGAGGGCTTTCTCCTGACGCGCCAAGTCGGCGATCTGCCGGTCGAAATCCGTCTTCGAGAGCGGGGTGAAATTCGCCAGCGGGACTGGTCCTTGCGCGATAGTCTCCTGCCGTTGTTGAATGAGACGCGCGCGCTCCCGCTCGATTTTTCCACGAGCAGCTAGGTCTGGGTCTGCCAATTCGGCGGCTGAGCGCGCTTCAGACGCTGTTTGTGCAGCGGCCAGCGATCGGCGAACCGATGCCAGCTGCGATTCCGCTTCTGCGCGTTCCTGTCTGAGCTTGATCAAAGCCGAGCCAGTCGTATCGAAGAACCCAGGCATATTCTGGAGCCAAGATGGCTTCTGGTTCAACGCGGTCATCTGCTTGTCGATAGCGCTGATTTGAGATGACAGCTGGCTTTCTGCCGTCTGTGCGTACAGAAGAGAATTGTCGATCATCAATGCCTGTGTATTGATCAATCCGCGCGTCGCTTGATCAAGCTTTTCGATCGCTGTCGTGTAGTTTCCGACCAACCCGGTGGCCGCTACAATGCTATTGCTAAAGTCGATATTCGACTTTTCGGCCTTGATCGATGCATCATCTTGGTCCCACAGCTTTTCAATCAACATTCCGACGGCGAACGCCGCGCCAGTGAAGGCCACGCCCCAGGGGCCTGACAAAAATGTTGCAAGGCGGCCGATGCCACGTTGCGTCCCATCTGCCTGGATACCCAAGCCGGAAAGCGCGAAGGCAAGCTGCGGCAACTGCTGTGCGAAAACGACCGATGCGCGTTGGCCGCCCATCATGCTGATGGTGACGTCCTGCAGCTGTTGGCCCGTTTGCACATAGGCCATGCGCAACTGGCTGTTGCTCCGCGTGAGCCGGCTATTGTGATCGACGCTATCGTTGATACTGACGCCCTGACGATCCAGCGCCTGCTTCAGATAGTCGACTGCATCGGCATGGACACGGGCGGCCCTGGCGGCTTCCGTCTCCTCGGTCGCCACTCGCGCCGCTGCGACGACAGCAGCCTGAGCAGCCGCTGAATAGTTGTTCTCGCTGGCGGCGGCGACCTGAAGAGCCACCGCCATCTTGCGCGCGCTCTCCGCGCGCTGCTCCGAGGCTACAGCGGCTTCGCGCGCCCCCTTGGTGTCGACCGTGAAGTTGCCGATCTGCCCGCCAGTGATGGCGCCGGATATAACACGCTCGATCTCACCAAGCGAAACCTCGGTGGTGCGCTTGGCGCGGTTCAGCTCGTTCGCCAGCTTCGTGTTGAACTGGGCAAATCCGTCTTGGTCATCGACCTGGAGGCGAATGAAGGCAGGGAAAACGTTGCTTTCGGCCACAGCTAAACCTTCCTGAAGGCGGACATGATGAGGGAGGGCAGGGCGTTTTCGACTTCGGCCATGATGGCGGGCACATCGACCCGAGCGGCGCGGGACGTCTGCCGAATGCCGACAAAGGCCACCACGGTCTCGCGAACTTCCCGGCCCGCCCTAATCCGACCGCTCTTGGGAATGCGGCGGAAGTTGGGCTTGCCATAGAGGCGAGCCGTGACATCCTTGAAGACGAGCAGCTGTTCGCCGGCATGGCGGCCAGGGACCATGAACAACGGTCCATACCGGGCCTCAAGGCCGCTTGATTGCCAACGGCCGGGCGTCAGCCGCCAGCCGCCCTTGACGCGGCGCTGCATCTCGGTTGCGGGGATCCATAGCCATGGCGATTTGACACCGCGGATGGTGGCGCCCTCGGTATAGCTTTTGATGGCTCCGCGCGCTCGTTCTGAACCGCTACGGATATGCACGTTCGACGATGCCGAAAAGCCGTTGGCGCGGCGAAACACACCTCGGCCCTCAGACAGGTCAGAGTTGCTGCCAAGAGCGTTGCCCAGCCGCCCGAGGTTCGCACCCGCCATCTGCTGCCGGATCTTGCTCAGCGCCAGGCGTCCGCCTTCGTGCGAGGCCTGCAACGCTACCTGCTCCAGCTTCCGCCGGCAAAACTGTTCGAAGTCCCGGAACCGGCTTTGATCCGGTCCTGAGATGATCACTCGCGCCATGGAAGCTCCAATGAAAAGGGCGCCCATTGCTGGGCGCCCCGAGGCTGTTCACAATGATCCCGAACCAGTCTCGATTCGGGGGAAGCATGAGATATCTATTCTACCAGGGCGCCATCACCCCTGAGGGGGTCCGCAATGCACAGGCCTTGGCCTGGGCTGCTGTCGCCGATGGTGAGCCGGCGTTGACATTATGCATCGTCAGCGGAGGTGGAGATGTCACGTCTGGCATAGGGCTCTTCAACTATCTCGATATGCTGCCCATACCCGTTTACACGCACGCGGCTGGGCCATGCGGGTCCATCGCCGTGACCATCTTTCTGGCGGGGCAAAAACGCACAGCCGCACCGTTGAGCATGTTCACCACTCACCAATCAACCTTTTCCGAAGGGCCAAATGCGGGACAGCGTGCGCCCAATACGGACCTTATCGCCGAGCCATTCAAAACCGTTGCGAACTGGTCCGACGACGCTGTTGCGCAGCGTTTTGGCGCCGCCGACTTCAATTTCTCTCCCCGAGAGGCGAAGAAATTGGGCATTGTCGACAATGTGGTGGACGTTAAGTTGGGTTCCGGAGACGCGCTGGTGAATGTGTTCATTCCGAACTAGGCGACAGCCGTCTCTGCGGCAGATTTCATCTGAGCACGCGCAGGTACGATAGACGCTTCCCATTTTTTTCTCCGCAAGAATATTACTCTGAAAGGATAGCTGACCTATGCGTCCGGATGGATCAGGACAAATGATAGGCGGATGGATTTGTTTACTGCTGTCGGTTTTGACTTTCGTTGCATCACTAGTCGGAGACATGTGGTCTTATTCGTCCGGTATAGATTTCGATGTAGCGGTGAGAAGGTGGATGCTTATTTGTGCCTCTGGTGGGGCGCTAAGCATGTCAGGACTATTTTTTGCGACCAGCTGGATTATCCATGCGATATCATTCCTTCCGGGGCGAGATGAGCCAGTTTTCACTACCACCAGCCCGACGCTTGATTTGACACCTGCCGAGGCCTCCCCAACGCCCACGCTAGATAGCGAAATAGAAGATGACAGCGCTCTCTACAGGTGGATCATCGGGATAGTCATCGCGGTGATGGCGCTATTCGGTTTAATTCTGATGATAATGAACGCGTCTTAGGTTTGATCTGTCTTCTTCAACTCATGAAAGGCATTGCCGACTATATTGAAGGCCTGGATCAGCACGTTCGGCTGGTCCAGCAGCGCCCCGCCATCTGGCCAGACATGCCCCATCATTCCCCGATCACACTGGCGATAGATATGGATCAATTCCAAATCGCTAGCTTCGATCAGCTCTCGGGGGTTGGTTCGGAACTCGCCGACACCTTCGACATACCAGCTGCTGACGCCTGCCCATTGTTCGAAGTCGGCTGGCTTGTGGATGACGGCGGCGGCGATGCGGAGTTTTTTTCCGCGCTCGGGCTCAGGAAGAGGCGGCCGGTGCATTCGATCATCAGCTCGGCAAATGCGTTGCCGTTCGCCTTCCCGGTCAGCTCTTCTTCGCGCTTCGCCATCTCCCGTTCGAGGTCATCGATGGCGTCGAGCGACATAAGCCCATCCGCGCGCTGAACCGGCGTTTCAACACCTGTCCACCCGACCAGCACGATGCTGGCGACCAGCTTCGGAAATTCGCGCTGGAACTTGAGATTCGCCACAGCCATCTTGCGCAGCGGCGGCCAACTTTCTGCTACCCGTGCCGCCAGGGCGCGGATCTCGCTTTCGGGAAAGTCCGGATAATCGAACGGCGTCGGCTTTTCCGGGTTCTCATTCTCTTTTGCCCAGTCATCACGCGCGTCCCAGAAGGCCCGCAGCCGAGGCTCCCACTGCTCGAAGTCGTCGGGCGACCACAGAGCTTCCAGGCCCTTTAGGGTTTCAGCGCGGATGCTGGCCTGGTCGAAGTGCTGAACCTTTTCTTCGGCCATGATCTCCTGATGGCGCAGGCGGTCGCGGCGCGATCCCGCCTTGAGCTGGAAGGCAGGTGCGCCTTCGATGTCAGCGAACAAGGCGGGGGTGAACCGCTTGATGTGGGAGGATTCGAGAGGGATGGAGGCCATTGACTGCTCCGGATCAGAAGGGGAAGACGATGGAGACGTTGCGATCGAAGGCGTCGACGAACAGGTCGCCCGCTTCCGTCACATGGTCCTGCCCGATGTTGGGCGATCGATAGTTGAAGCGCGCGTCGGGCACGTTCACGCTCACCACGGCGCCCGGACCATACCCATATTGCGCCCACACGGCGTGCTGCGCCTGCGCATCGGCCAGGGCCATCGTGTCGAACTGCGCCTTGCGGTATTTCTGCAGATCGGCCGTGATGGTCGTGCGGCTCTCGACCAGCTCCTCGGCGTCCGAGCCGTCAGGCTTGTTGGGGTTCGGGGGCGCGGCCGTGCGCAGGCCAAGGTCGATGATCAGGGAGGAGCCGCCGACAGCCTTGCCGGCGATCCACAGGTCGCCGTCCCGGAACTTCGGCACCGCGCCCAGGGCAGGGATGGCGGGCGTGGCTTCATCGGCGGTCGCCTGGATGGTGCCGGTCATCGTCACTTCCAGCATGGGCAGGGCGCCCTGCTGGCGGGTTGACACCGGCAGGTTGATGCGGAGGCCCGATACACGCATGTTGACTAGGTCGAAGCGCAGCCCATCGAGCCAGATCGACTGCGACAGCGGATCGGGATCGGTCTCGCTGATCGAGCGCTGATAAGCCAGCTGCGGCACGATCTGATAGTTACCGGTCGGCGCAGCCGACAGCGTCTCCATCAGCGTGGCCAGCTTGCCCGCGGTATAGGAGCGGATTGCCGTCAGGCGCTGCGCATAAGTGGCGCCGATGCCGGCGAGCGATACCAGCAGCCCCTTGTAGAGGTTCGCCGTGGCGGCGGCGGTTGCTCCCAGCGTGACCGCCGAGGTGGTGGGATTCGCGCCGATCGCCTCGGGCGCGGCGGGAATGGCGGTCGAGACGCGGTTTTCGGTGAACTTCGCCGCCTGAAGGATGCGCCCAGGCAGAAACGCGTTGGCCCCCGGCACAGCGCCGCCGGCAGGCGGGCGCAGATACACGTTGAACGAGAGCGTGACGTTCTTCCCGATCACCTCGTCACCGTTGCGATGGATCGAGCCGGTATATTCCTCGTTCTGGACCGTCACGCCCTGAATATTGAAGTTCACGTTCGACACCGGCATGACCTCGGTGGAGGCGGACGGCTGGACGAACGTGTCGATGATGGGCTGCTGCGCAATGGCGAGCGCCGTCTTATTGGCTTTCAAGCCCATGGATCAGGACTCCTTGCTGCCAGCCTTCGCGGCGGGCCTGGTTTCGGTGGTGGGCTCCCGCTCGGCCTTCGCCTCTTCGGCTGCAGCCTTGGCGGCCGACATTTCTGCGGCCAGCTTGTCGGGATGGACGAATGTTGCCTCGGCCACGGCCTTCTCGAGGTCGTGGTTCTGCCGGGCGGCGGCATGGATCGCGTTGAAGTCCACGCTGCCGTCGGGCAACGGCGGCGCGCTTGGCGTGTCAGCCATGGTCGTTTCTCCGGTCGTTAAGGGAAGATCTGGCCGCCGTGCCCAACAATCACCTCGTGATTGCGGACCAGCGTGTAATAGGTGGCGCGGACTTGAAGCACGGCTGACCCGACGTCCGCGCTGTCGGGCTGACTGTTGTCGGAACCGACCGGCTGAATGTCTTCGAGCATGCCGCCCAGCGTGGGGTCCGCCTGCAGGGCATTGGAGATGTCGGTGATCGCCTGCTGGTTGATCTGATCCAGCGACGCGCCGGCGGTGTTGCCGCTCTGCACCTCGAAGGTGAAGAGAGCATCGTTGAAGAACTGGTTCAGTTCGGGCGAGAGATTGAACTTCACCTCATAACGGATGACGTAGCCGGGCCACTCACCGTCGCTCAGTGGTTCGGCGGTGGAGCGATCAGCGTAGCCGGTGAGGTCGGAACGGACCACGGCAATGGCCCCCATGATGGCGGCCTGCACCTTCCGAACGGCTGCCACCGGCTCAGGCACCCGGCACCTCCGTGACGCCGAACTCCCACCGAAAGCCGCTGTCGTCGGTATTGACCTCGCGCGGGGCAAAGACCCGGCCTGGAAGGCGCGGCAGAGTGATGCGCCAGGTGGAGTTGGGCTTGGTCGGGAACAGGACCTTGTCCAGCTCGATCAGGATGTCCTGCGCGGTGGCCGTCGAAAAGTCGAGCATCCGTGTCTTGTCGCGGTGGCTGACGTGCGTCTTGAGGGCGATCGGCGCGCTGCTGGGCGGTTTCACCGTGATGGTATCGCCCAGCAGCTGGTCGGACTTGGAGAACAGCATGTCGGTGCGGCTCTCCAGATCGGGCAATGGCATCAGATCGGGGCGCCACCACCGCCATTGCTGGCGGCCTGCTGCGCTTCATAGGCCTCCGTCAGCGCCAAGACGCGCGCTTCGGTTTCCGCCTTGCCTTTGACGCGCTCGGGCTGCTCGAGGCCGGGGCCAGTGATCTCGAACAGGCTGCCGGCGATGTGCTTCGCGGTGAAGACGGGGGTGTCGTGGCCATCCCCTTCCTCTTCGTGCTCGGCTTCGGCAGCGGCGCGCGCGGCCTCTTCCTCTGCCAGCTCCTTGGAGCTCTTGCCTGCGATGACCTTCTCGTCGATCCAAGTCTGGCGGAACCGCTCAGGCACCTCATGCTTGTCACCCGGCTTGAGGACGATCATGCTGGTGCCGTCATGGTAGACCTTCTGCTTCAGGATCTTATCCTTGGCCATTGGTTTCTCCTCAGACCTGCGCGGTCAGGACGAGGTCCGGACGCGAGTTGACGAACAGCGGATAGGCATAGATCTCAGGCTGGACCCACTGCTTCTTCTCGCTCTTGTCCCGCTCCAGCACGGGATAGTAGCGCCGCCCCAATTGGTTCAGCGTCGCTTCCATCTCGTTGCATGGGCCCATGATATGCTGGAACATGCCGGGCACGCGGTACGGAAAGATCTTCGCCTGGTTCGAGGGGATCGCGATCTGGTTGGCTGCGTCGGGATTGGTGCCGCGATAGTGGAACCAGAGCACGCCCGCGAAATTGAAGGTTTCCCAGGTCTGGTCGTTCAGGCGTTCCTGGGCGGCGGCCTGACCTTCATAGACCTTCTCGATCGCGGGATGGCCGGTCAGCTTGTACCAGAAGTCGTCGCCGACGACGGCGCGGATTGCTGGCTTGCCGATGGTGTTGGTGGCAAGGCCCTGCGACAGCGGGATGACAATGAGAGCACCGATGCTCGCGCGCAGCTCACCGATGGTCTTGGTATCGTCGTCCAGGCCGAGGTCGATCACCGAGGGCACGGTGATGTTGAACTCAGTATAGTAGTTGACGATCGTCGAACCGTCCTTGTCGAGGACCACGCCGTTGAGGGAGCCCAGGCGCATATTTTCCTCGGTCATCTCGACGTCGCCGATCAGGTCTTCCTGGATTTCGCGGATGCGAGCCGCGACCAGGTCCTCATCGGTTTCATCCTCGAACGGCACCAAGTTGGCGAATTCGTGGATGAAGAGCTGATCGCCCTCGGCGATACGAGGGATGCCAATCGGCCGGTAGTTCTTGGTCGGACGCGAGCGCATCTCGATCGGGGCGCCGCGCAGCGTGGTCTGGATGACGCCGTTGGTGCGGTTGGTCTGGCCGATGTAGACGGTGTCGGTGCCGACCGGCTTGGGCTCGAAGCCAATGATGCTGTCGAGGCCCTGGGGGATATAGGTGCGCTTGTCGATCCCGCGGATCATCGAAGCTGCGGTGAAGGCGTCGCCGCCGAAGACCGCCATGGTAATGGGCATGGGAATTCCTTTCGAAAAGAGGGAGATCAGCCCGCGTGCTGCGGCAGGACCTTCATGCCCTTCTTGCGAAGACCGCCCATGGCGGCCTTCTTGGCGGCATCGGTCATGCCGGCCTTGAAGGTCAGATCGTTGCCGTTGATCGTGGCTGGGCCGTTGGTGGTGCCGACGGCCTTCTTGTCAGCGCTCGTCGCGTCCACCCGATTGAACAGGATGATCACGTCGTCGGGCAGCTCGGCGCCGTTGGTGAGCGCAGTGTCATGCACGACATACTTGCTCGACGCGGTGATCTTGCCGAGCACGGTGCCAGGGGAGAGAACGCCAGCGCCAGAGGCGACGATGATCTCTTCGTTGATGATGTTCAGGGCCGCGCTCTCACCGAGATAGCAGCCGTCGCGGCGGTTTTCGTAATTCAGAACAGCCATGGATTATGCTCCCTTCCGACGGGCATCGACTTTGGCAGCCGCCCGGTCCCAGACCGCATCGGCCTGGGCGCGCTTGTCGACCTTGCCGCTGCCGCCGCCATTCGCTTCGATGTCGCTGTTGCCGGTCTCTTCGAGAGCCGACTTCATTTCCTTGCGGCCAGCCTCTTCGGCAGCAGCCTTCAACTCCTCAGCGGAGAGCTTGCTAGTCTCGGCCTTGGGCGTGTCAGCCAGAACATCAATGATGTCTTCGGCGGTCATGGCCGGCTTGCCGAGAAGCTTTGCGGCCATCGCCTCGCGACCGGTATAATGCTCGGAGGCGAAGACTGCGCTCATGCGTTCATTGGCCGCCTTGAAGCCCGCACCGTGCCCTTCGGTGCGGGCCGCATCGACGGCCGCCTTGTTTTCGGTTTCATCGGGCATTGGATCATCCTTCTTCTTCGGATTCTCAGGGGTTTCGTTCTCGTCCGGGGCGGCCGGCGAGCTCGGAACTTCGGGGTCTTCGTCGGGCGCAGAGGCCCGATGCGCGGCGAGGCGCTTGCTGATGGTCATGATGCTTTCCTGTGCTGGCCGGTCAGGCAGACCGGGCTTCGGCGATCAGCGCGTCCCAGGCTTCACGCTCGGAGGCGATGCGGTCGATGAGGCCGAACTTGAGCAGGTCGTTGCCGGTGAAGACCTCGCCGCGCAGGTCCTTGAGGGACTTGGCGGTCACGCCGCGATCGCCGCGCATCGCCGCGACGAACTCCACCACCTGCTCGCTGGCCTCATCGACAATCTCTTCCAGCCGGCTGATTGTCTCTTTGTCGACAGGCTCCACACCGCTCCAGCGAGCCTTCCGGTCGGCCCAGCCGGCCCGGATCACGATAGGCTCCAGCCCGGCCTTCTCGTACATCTTCGACTTGTCGACCATGTTGATGATGGCCGCTATGGAGCCGCCCATCACTTCGCGGCGCCCCATGATCTTGTCGCAGGCGCTGGCCAGCACATAAGCCGCGCTGCAGGCCCGCTCATCGAGATAGGCATAGATCGGCTTGCCGCCCTCGGCCTTGGCCATGCTGGCAAGCTCCTCGGCCGCGGCGAACATGCCGGCGCACTCGCCCCCGCCGGAATCGAACGGTAGCATCATGCCGGTGATGCTGTCGTCCGTAGAGGCGGCGCGCGCCTGGCGCAGCAGGAAGTCATAGCCCACCAGGCCCGATTCCGCATCGAGCCAGCCGCCGCGATGCACGAGCGAACCGCGAACCGGAATGACGGCAATGTCGCCATAAGCCGCAAAGCAGCGGCGGACGCCGTTGGGACCCTGAAAGGTGGCGAAGCCCTCGTTTGCCTCAATGCGCTCGGGATCGAGATCGGCCCGATCGAGCGTGGCGGCCGTCAGTTTCTTGGGGCGTTCGCCGGTAATGCGAGTCTGGGCGAACTCGCACAGGACCTCATTCTTGAACCGGTCAAGCGCCAGCGGACGATTGTAAAGGCGCTCGGCCCAGAGAGGAAAGTCGGTCATGCGGCCCTGCGCTCCGGTTGCGCCGGCGGAACGCCGGCCGGCTCTGTCTCGCTTGGATCATCTTCCGCGCCGGTTGGTGCGGCCTTCACGTTGTGGTTGGGAGCATCCATGCTCCGTTTCGCCCGTTCCTTGAGGTACCAGTCTTCCTCGGCCAGCACGTCGGAAGGATCGCGGCCGCGCTCCAGGATGGCTTCGACCGTCGACTTGCGCCCTGCCGCCGTGTCGAGATTGTCGGCGTTCGCCTCCTTGAGCGGATCGACCGATCCGCGCCCGGGCCCGATCCATTCGGCCATGCAAATGGCCGTCTTGTTGCGGTAGAAGTTGGCGGGGCCGCCCGGGATCGTGATGTCGCCATTCGCAACCTCGACCTCCAGCCAGGCGGCATAGATCGGTGTGCAGAACTGCTGGGTGAAGAACTCACGGTCTTCCAGGAAGGAGCGCCAGAGCTCGTTCAGCAGCGCGCGCGCCGACGAATAGTTGATCCCTGACCAGTCCTGCGACAGCTGCGGGTAGCTGATGCCCAGCGACGCGGCGACCTTCTGGAGCACGAAGCGGGCGAAGGCGGGATAGTTGGTATTGGGATGGTTCGCATCCGGGGTGACCACATCTTCGTCAGGCAGCAGATGGATGATCTGCGCGGCGTCCATGCGGACCGGCGATTTGGTGCGATAGTCGAGATACTGTTCGACCCAGGCGTCGACCTCATTATCGTTGCCCGTCGGCGCCAGCGCCTGCTGGAGATCGTCGGTCGAACCGGGCGACTTGATGAAGAAAGACAGGATTGCGGCCTTGAGCGCCGCTTGCACTTCGGCCCGGTCCACCCGGTCCAGCATCTTGGCCGGAACCATCGCTTCAGCCAGGCGCGAGATGCCACGATTCTGCTCGGCGAAGCGCGGACTGAAGACGTGGACCAATTTGGCTCGTCCGGTTTTCCCGAAGCGCGGAACATAATCCCAGCGGTCCGCGCCCTTTCGGCCAGCGCTGTCGGCGGGGTGCCGAGACGCCACATAATAGCCGATCGGTGCGCCGCTCGAGGCGAACGCGATGCCATTGCGCAGCAGCGGCCCCTCTTCGAGCATACGATCGCTCGGGGTGCTGATGCGCTCGGCTTCGAACAGCAGGACGTTGGTGGTGTTGGAGATGCCACGCTGGTCATCGCGGATCTCCGCTGCCGCTTCGCCATCGCGCAGGTAGGTGAGATAGGCGAGCTTGGCGATCTGGCCGAATGTGAGGGTCTGGCGCGCGTCGCAGCGCCGTTCGATGTCCTTGCCCCAGACCTTGAAGCGGGCCTCTGTCTTGGCGGTCCACTTCATCCGCCAATCATAATCGCGATTGAGGATGGTCAGCTCAGGCTGGGCGGCCAGGCGGATCGATCCGCCGATGACGGATTCGACACGCCGATCAAGACCGCCATTGATCCACGCGTTGTTCTTGTCGAGATCCCGGGCCCGCCCAAGAATGGCGTCGCGCTCGCCATAGCTGTTCGATCCAGCAAAGCCTGGCGGCGGGTTCCAGCCGTTCATCTCCGGCAGGTCGCTGCGTCCGGCATCGCGTCGGCCATTGCCATAGGCTGTGAAAAGCGCCTGCCTCGATGCCTCGGGCAAGGTGCCATCGGCTCGAATCCTGATGCGCGGCTTCTCCATCAGTTCGAGTACCGGATGCCGATAGCCCGGCGGCGCGGGCGGCTCTCATCGGCGGCAAGAACGTCCGCCAGTTCTTGGTCCAAAGCCGACAGCGCTTTCTCAATACCGTCCATGGTGATCTCGCTGAAGGTCAGCCGGCGGCCGTCGCGCCACACTTCCTTGACGCGTTCACCCTTGAGCAACTGCAGACGCGCAGCGCGCACGTCAGCAATGTGCCCCCTGATTTCCTCTGCTGTTGCCAATGTCGGTTCCTATTTGCTGTTGAGCGCTTCGAAGCGTTGGAGAAGACTGCCCCGCTTGGGTTTGCTGGGCGGAGAGGGGGGATTCAGTCCCTCAGCCTTAACCGCGAGATCACCTCCTCCCATGTTGACTAGGACGGGGGTTGCCCACGGCGGCAGCTTCCCCTCATCCCATTTGATATCCTTGCGATCGGGCTGCAGCATCTGGCGACCTGCCTCCTCGTAGCCGAACAGGTCGAGGCTTTCGTTCGGACCGCTGCGATCCCACTTTCCATCCTTGAGCGTCTCGCCGAAATATTCGTCGAAATGGTTCGAAGAGATGCCCTCGGCGAACTCGCATTGACCAGGACCGCCGTCGGCCACGCCAAGCCGCTCCACCGCCTGCTCTTTGAGCCCATGCACGCCCAGGTCGAACTCCAGCACGATGGGCGTCACTTCATGGCCATGCTCGTCCTTGCTGACCCTGCGCGGCACGACGGGCAGCGCAGGCGCCGTCGCCTTCTTCGCACCCTTGATCAGTCTCACGCGCGGCCAGGGGTGCGCGCGCGTGCCCCAGAAGCGACCGTTCTTTATCGATCGACGGGCGAACTCCCGCGCCTTCCATGTGGCATTGCCATCGCCGCTGTCGATGCACACCACCGCCACCGGCATGACCCAGCCTGGCCGACCGATGATCGGGAACCGTCGATCGATGACCATCTCGTACAGGACGTCCCAGTCATCGATGCGATCGGTCGGCCGCAGTTCGCGCCACACGCCGTCCGGCCATCGCCGTTGGGTCAGGGTAGAGCGATCTATCCACCAGGACCGGCTTTCCAGATCCCAACCACGGAAGCTGATGTCGAACTTGCCATGGCCAACATCGACCGCCGCCGTGATGAAGCGGACGGACGGCGGGCATCGACCGATGGTAAACCGATGATCGTCTGTTTGCCCGCTGTCGGCGGGGTCAGGTCCACCGCCTGCCCGCTTCTGTAAACCCGCGCTGTCAAGATCCTGCCCGGCGCCAGCGCCCTCGAATATCTCGGCGAAGACCTTGGCCAGCACCTGGCGCAGCTTGTCGGTCTTCCTGGTCGATTCGTAGTGCGCGTTGGCGCCCTCCAGATCCCGTGCCAGCTCAGCGTTGGTGATGGCCTTGACCATCAGGCCATGGATCCAGAAGCCGCGGGCCGGATTGTCGTCAGGCTCGCCCATGATGCCGGCTTCAACATCGAGCCATTGGCCCTCATGCATCCAGCCGTTCGTCGGGGCGGCCGAAGCCTCGTCCACCATGGCGAACCTCTGCTTGTCGTCCAGCCCGCTGTCGCAATGCGGGCACTGCATGACGGCAGACTGCTCTGCCACCTTCAAGCGTTCGCTCAGCGTCCAGCGTGCGTTCTTGGGCTGCTTCTCGTACATCAGCCGGAAGCGCGGCACGTCGGGCCAGAACTTGGTCGGGTAGGGCGACGCGTGCCCGCCGCAGTTCGGGCACTGCATGATGAAGATGCCCTTGGAGGACGTCGTCCATGCTTGCGCGACCCCCGATCCCCAGCCCATATCAGGGTGCGACGTGATGCCCACCTTTCGGTGTGATCCCAGCTGACGCCCGCGAATGCGGGTCTGCTCCAGGAAGTTGGAACAGAGCGCCTTCGGGAAGGTGTCCAGCTCGTCGACCCGCATCCAGGCTGCCTGACGCCCGGTGACGGTCTTGTTGTTGGCCTGCAGCACCTCGACGGACCGCCCGGCGACCTTCTTGGCCTTCAGCTTGTCGTCGCTTCGCCCGCTGCCGATCTTGGCCTTGATGTCCGGATGATCCTCGAAAAGATACCGGAAGCCCTTGTCGCAGTAGCTGTCGACTTCGCTGTCAGAGCCCAGATAGATGAGCATGTCGGGCATAGGCCCATGCTTCATCAGCTTGTGCTCGTAGCACTCGAACAATGCCGTGCCGCCCGATCGCCCGGGCTTCGGCATGATCACTTCGCGGCAATTCGGATCGTCCAGGCCGAACCGCGCCGGCCCGACCAGATACGGCGTCTGGGAACGGCTCCACAGATATTTCTCGTCGCCCTTGGGGGAGCGGAAATAGCGCGACGTCTCGGCGCATTCGATGGTGCCGATGTCTTCTGGCGGGATAAGATGCGGCCGGACCTCCCGGGCTATCTCTCCGATGTCGGCGCAGAAGCCGTCAGCGCCGATCTGTTCGATCGCGCTCGAAAGCTCCTGCCTGCTATAGACCCGCACTCCACTCCTTCAGAAACATGTCGACCTGAGCGCCGACATGAGCCGCCACGTTTCGCAGCTCGTTGTCGAGCAGCGCGCGGACAGCAGGCTCCATGTCGCCGGTCGGGTCCGCCTTCTGCGAGACCCCCAGGATCGCACCCACGACCGTCGAATTATATCGCGTGAGGAAATCCCGCACGGTGGCCGCCGGCACGTGAAGCCGCTGCTTCGTCTTCTCCGCCTGGGCCTTGATCGTCAGGTCCGCAAGCTTGCTCAGGTCCGCTATGCTCATCGGCCCTTCAGGATCTTCCGGGACCGTGAAGCTGGTCAGCTGATGCGCCCGCCGCGCCGCCGCTTCGTTGACCGCCATGCGCTCGCGCGCCCGCTTGATCATGTGGCGCAGCACCTTCACCACCTGAAACTCCCAGGCAACGCCCTCGGCGCCGCGCCGCTTGATGGGGAACCCCGGGTCAGGTTCGATGTGCGTTACCAACAGATTGCGCCAGGTCATGCCGACGATCTTCGACATCACCGTGGTGTCGACGACGTCGCGGGGTTTTGCGACAGTCAGCGCCGCCTCGAGCCGCTTGATCAGGTTGCTGGCGTCGCCCTTTGGTCTGGCCATGGTTCCATTCTCCCGCCGCCGGCGCGAGCAGCTGCACTCGGTCGAGCCTGACGCATCTGTTGATTGCAAGGGTGAGCGCTGCCCGACGGCGGAAGCTGGCGTCTGCCGCCTTCAGAACATTGTTCCGAGTCGCAGCAGCTAAGACGCTAAACTTAAACGAAAAAGGCGCGCCGCTGAATGGACGCGCCTATTAGAGATTGCACCACCGTATGAGTCGAGTTGTCGGCCAAGTCAAGACCGCTGAAACCTCTTTTCGATCTGGAGCCGATTGGCGATGCCCCCGTGAAGTGCGAGAGCGCCTCTGAGGAAAGCTGCCTTGATATTACGATAGCCGACGCGAGAGGCAGTTGCTGAAGCCGTAAGTGTCTGATCTTCCAAAACGATTAGGTCAAATAGTCGCGCAACGTCGGACGGAATGAAGCTCTGCGCATAGCGGAAATCGGATCGCGCTTCGGCAGCCCATTGGGATCGCGGCAGATGTCCATAGATTGCGTCGCCGCGGACGCTTTCTCCATAGCTGGCCACAGGGGCGGATGGCTCCAGTTCCGATGCCTCATACCTGTCCTTATACCAGCGACAGGCAGCAAAGGTGTCGTCGTCCAGCACGCCATGGCTGTAGAGATAGGCGATCTGGCTAATCAGCAGTCTCCGGACGGTTCTTACGCTGCGTACGGTCCCATTTTCGCCGCGCGGCGTGTACGGCACGAAATGGCCCTTTCCCAGCTGCTCGGGTGTTGGAGGAACCACGGTATCGTCCAGGTTGGCAAACTCGCCGCTCTCAACCTGGGCAACCGCGATGACCCGTTGCCGCTCGTGCTCGCGGTCGAGCGCATCCCGCTCAAGCAGCGCCGCAATGCGTGCATCCTCAGTCTTACGCACGCTCGGGCTCTTGTCTTCCTGCTTTGTCACTTCTTCGCCTTCCCATGCACCTTGGCGGCAATCGCCTTCACCAGTTCTCGATCGCCCCATGACTGAATCCACGCGGGGTCCAGCACGATGAAGCCGGTCTCGTGGAATGCCTGTCGCGCAAGCCGTCGGGCTGCAGCGGGATCGGGCTCCCTCATGCTGGGCGCGTATGGCGCGAGCGTCGATCGGATATTCAAAACAGGCCTCCTTCCGCTGGTCGGCTCGCTCGCCGAGCGCCATTCCATTCGCCCATCGTCGGTTTGCCGCAGGACCAGCAGCGGCTCGGCAACGCCTGCCCTGCATCAGGCTCGCGCGCACCGCAGAGGCATTCGATTTCGATCGCACGCTTCATGAGGACCGCGCTCCGTTGAATTCTGCCGCGACCTTCGCCAGCTCGTCGGCGCTGGGCATGCGGACGTTGGAATAGTCCTTCTTCCGGCCCTCAGCAGATCTAGCCGCGCCGGCGGCATGGAGTTCGTCCAGCAACGCCTTGACCTCCGCAGGGTCGACAGGATCGGCGTCGACGCGGGCCTGGCGCTCCATGAGCGTCTCGGCCTTGTCAGCCGTCTGCAGGAGGCGGTGCATGGTGCGGGCGCGCTTGTTTTCGGCCGACATGATGAAGGGACGGATCTCGGCATAGCCGGCCGGGAAGAATTTGTGCTTCGCGGCATAGGCGATTGCCCCTTCACGCACCGCTTCGGTGGGGTGCTTGCGGCAATCGTCGCGCAGGAGGCGGAAACGCGCACGAGCCTCTTCCTGATGTTCCTGCCGAATGACTGTGCGAAGCCGCAACTCTCCCAGGATTTGATCAAGCGGATCGTCGAAGATCCGCCGCGGGGGCTTGCCCTCCTCTACGGTCTCCTCCCGGACGAAGCGGCGAACCGCGAAGTCGCTCAGACTGTCACGGAACCGCTGGGCGACGTCGCGCAGCTGCTTCGGGCCGCCAGCAGGGATCACCTGCGGCAGGGCAAAATGATCGTCCTCGAACAGGCCACGGTTCAGCCAGTCAGGAACCAACGCCATAAGCGAGGTCAGAGAGAACGGGGTCGCGGAAGCCAGTGCCGTGCTGGCCTGATCCTGAACTGCGATTTCCTGTCGCATTGGGCCTTGCCTTCATTTGATCGGTTTCGAAAACGGTGGTCCAGCCGCGCTCGGCGGCGTGCGCGACGATGGGACCGGGCGGCCAGCCGTCGCGTGCCCAGCGATCAAGCTTCTGCATGATCTGCCTGTGGGCACCTTCGCTGAGCGCGGCACGCTTCTGCTGGCGGTTTGCCTTCAGGGCGTCCCAGTCGATAGGATCGACACCTTCCGGGCAAGGGAATGGATGCGAACTGCTTCGTGCACGCTTCGCTACCGAAGAGGCTTTAGCCTCTGAGGTATTCCCTTCATTCCCTTCATTGTTCTGTGTCTCACCGCTGTCTCGCGCCTGTCTCACAGCTGTCTCGGCGCGTGTCTCGGAGACTGTCTCGCGAACATCTGAGAAACGCTGATATTCGTCGTAATTGCATATGGTTACGACAGTGATGCCTGTCTCAACCACTGTCGATATCATCGTCTCGCGTTTGAGGCGGGCGAACAATCGTTCGATCCACGCTTTGTCGCGATCGAGATCGTTCGCGAGGTCTCGTATGGAAACCGCAAGCTGCCCACGTTGCAGGCTAATGGACCGCCCCTTGTACCGTAGCTGCGACGGACGCCAGCTCGCACGCAGGATCAGCGCCGCAAACGCCATAGCCTCGGCTTGATTGCGGAAGGCATGATGATCCAGCAGACTGCGATAGATCTGAACGTAGCCGCCATCGGTGCTCATGCCGCCAGCCATTCCCTCGGGTCAGCGGTCGCACGGAAGTAATCAGCATCAATGGCAGGATGCGGGGGCAGGTCCGCGAGCACGACGTCGTGAATTGCGGCATCGAATGTGCCCGGAGGGGCGGCCTTGCCGAACTCGTCGCTGAGGTACCAAACCAGTTCTTGAAGCTTCCCTTCGCACACGAACCACTCGCCTTGCGTACGCAGCTTCCGGAATGTCCTGTGAAGCTTTTGCTCCAGAGCTATTGCGCCTTCGACAAACGCAACGACCTCCAGTTGCACCGGCGAACCGGTCTGGAGGGCACGGAGGCGATCGATTGGGTGCCCTGCGGTATAGCCGATCTTGACCATCCTCTTCGGCGCATCCGCTACGATGAAGTAGACGAAGCCCATTTTTAGATGCCCCTCCGGTTCATCTCACGGGCTGCCAGCCCGACTTCGATCAGGCTGGTGACGAAGGCGTCGAGGTCCAGGCCCTCCTCGCGCGCAGTGCGCAGGACACGGGCGCTGAGCTTGTGCTTCGGACCGGCGGGCGTGCGGCGGCGATCTACCTCGGCCTGGAATAGCTGCTTGCAGAGAGCCGAAAAGGAGATGGGCTGATCCGTCGTATCGAGCTCGTTCAGGATCCAGGCCAGATCATTGTCGGCGATCCGAAACGCGACCTGACGCGGCGCGGGGGCCTCTTCGCGACTATCGCGCTGGGGGGCGGTTTGTACGCGGCTGCTCGATGCGGGAGTGGGTGCCGAGCCGAGCGCCGGCGGCCGGGGTGATAAGGCGCCCCGGTCGGGCACCGCTGCGGGCGCAACGGCGATCTCTGGTTCGGCGCGCTGCCGCGCCTGACCGGACGAGAGATAGAGCGGCCGCCTCAGCGGCAGAGCACTGTGATATTTGTTCTTGAAGATCCGGATGGACGGAAACCGCCCATCGATGTCGATGGCGATGCGCTGGCTGGACGAAAGGGCATCTAGTGCGTGGTTGAGCTGCTCTTCGTTTTCGAAGTCGTAGGCCAGCACCATGGCGCCTTTCGACAGCCCCGGCTCGCCCTTCTGGGCCCGTTTCAACAAGCCGTTGAAGAGCGCAATCTGTTGGTGCCCATGAGATTTCGTCATCGGGAATTCCTCAGATGGTGAGCGCCGGGCGCAGCACTTCAGAGGCGCTCCACGGCGGGATGATTTTGAGAGAGGCGCAAGCGTAATCGAGGACACCGATCGCTTCGGCCTGATCGTGTTTCGTCGGTCGAAAACCCAGCTGGCGACAGCGCTCCATGGCGTACGCCTTCAGGTCGACCGACTTCGTGCCGCGTTTCATCTTGCCGATGAAATGTCGGCGCCAAGTGGCTTGGTGAACCGGCCGAATGATGCGGAAGCCCATGGCCTCGCCGAAGCTCTCGATATGACCAGCAATGCCGGCGGCCAGCAGGATCGAGTCCTTGTTGGTCGGCACCGGCGAGCCCGGCACGATGTTGACGAGGTCCTCGTAGAAAACGGCCTCGATCTCTCCCAGCCGGTGCAGCGCCATCATGTTTTCATGGACGCGCGCAAAGACGGTCCCACGGGACGTGAGTTCGGAGCCCAGTTCCCAGACGCCGGAGGCAGGCTGGTCGCCAGGTGACCAAAGCGCCCACCCCATGGAACGCTTGGAAGGATCGAGGCCTAGGATACGCATCAGTTCAGCGGCGACACGGTGGCAAGGGTGGGGCGCTTGCGCTCACGGGTCGGCATCTGGTCCGCTTCGCCTTCGCCCATGGCGTCGACCAGGTCGCGCGTCAGGCCGATATCGAGTTCCTGCATCAGGCCGTAGAGCGAGCGCAGGAAGTCGTCCCGCTTCGTATCTTCCATGTCGTGCAGCTTGAACGCCAGCTTCGCCGCGCCGGGATGGACATGCGCCTGCTTCTTGATCGCCTTGTACGCGGTGGATTGCTCCTGCGCGAATTCGCCGACCTTGGCCTGCGCCGGGCGGATATCCTCCTTGTAGAACTTGACCGCCAGCGCGAAATCCGGCTTCGGGATCTCGCCGTTGATCGGCTTGTCATCGGCTTTCCTGCCTCTGGGCATTTCCGTTCCTTTCATGGTGCCGATGGGGAACAGGCGTCCGGCGATCGGCGACACCGGACGCTTCGTGGCATCACGCGGCGCGACGATGTTTCCGCCGAATGCGCTTACTGATGAGATTGCGGTTCGATTTGCCTTTGCGCGCCGCCTGAGCGCCTTTGCTGCGCTTGGGCTTGTAGCCGCCGGCAATCATTCGCCGGCGAGCAACCTTCTTTTTGCTCGACGGCCGCGCCGTGCGCTCTTCAATGGTCGCAGGCTGAGGCGCAGACGCCAGCATGGGCATTGCCATGGCGGCCAGGAGACCCAGCCGCGAAAATAGCCCAAGGGAATTGTGGCGCATCAGACCCGCTCCCCCTTCGCGACCGAATAGAGCAGCTGCAGCTTGGGATGCTGCTCGACGTCGGGACGCTCGGTCTCGAGAATGCGGTTCAGCCGACGCTTATACTCGGCGCCGGTCTGTTCGGCCGACTCGAGCTTGTTCACCATGCTGAGGCCACCCCACAGGCAGCCTCCGAGGAAGCCCACCGTGGCAGTCACGGCGGCAAAGATAATCGCGGGGATCATAGGGCTGCTCCGTCAAAGAGGGGCGCGACGGAGAGCGATTCAACGGTGCGGTTAAGGGGTAAAGACTTGCCCCCCGCCTTCCCTCCGCCTGTCAGGGTGTTGCCGGCCCCATCGCTCTGTTTTCGGTCCCGTCGCGGACCGGGGAATTCGTCGAATTTCGCTGACTCGTTGCCGAATGCATCCCAGCCTGGGCGGGACTGCCGCGAAAACAGGTCGAGATACGGTCCGGCAAACAGCTGCTCGGCCATTTCGTACTGATCATCGGGCTTGCGACTATGCTCGCGCACTGGCGCGACAATCAGGTTCCTGACTGCGCGCGACATGATCCTGGGCTTGCCGATCGTTCCCAGCAGGAAGAACTCGGCGGCCGACCGGAAGCAATAGCCTGTCCCGAATGCCCATTTCTCCCCAGTGCTGGACTGCTTTGCCCAGGCGCCGGCGGACTTGAAGGTAAAGCCCCACGCTTTCAGAAGGGTGATGGCCTCAGGGAGCATCGGAGCGGTCGCCCACATGAGCATGGCGCAATCCGGCGCGGCGAGCTGATTGACGGGGAGCGCGGCGAGCGACGCGGCGTCCATGCAATCATAATGGGCGACGGGGTTCTTCTCCTCACCCTTCGCCGAATAGTTCCGGAAGTACCAAGGCGGATCGGCGAGGATCAGGCCGTAGTGGAACATCGGCAGATCGCCGAAAGGCCAACGCTCGGTCATCTCGACCCTCGGGAAGAGAACGGCACGAGCGTCGCGATCAGCTCGTCCGCGACTGGCTCCAGCGCGCCTTGGTCGACATGGCAGTACACGTTGTCCGCGCCGCGGATGGCGAACTGGCTGACACCCTGGGCAAGGGTGGCGATGACCATCCCGGGATCGCCGGGCCGCGGCGTGAGGCTGTGCGCACCCAGACCGATCACGCCAAGAGCCTTCGACAGGAAGACAACGCCTTCTTCGCCCAGGAAGCTGGCGATGCGGATCAGGTCGCGCATCTTCGGCGCGCGCCTGTTCTCCGGAGCATTTGCTATCCAGCTCGATACCGTGCGGGCCTTCAAGCCGGGGATGCCGATCTCGATGTCTTGGACGGAGTAGCGTCTGCCGTCCCCGATGAAGAGCGAGAGCGCTCGATACACGGCATCATCGGCAACAACTTGCGAAGGCTGGGTAGACGTAGACACTGCGCTATTGCTCCGCGCCTGCCAGAGCAGGACCATGAACAGGGAAGGAAAGATGAGCGCGACCGATGCCGTCAGTGGAGAGGTCGACACCGGCCGCGCTGGAGCCCGGCGTGCAGGCCGGGATGTCGATGCCTGGTGCGACCCGAAGGGCATCGACGGGAATGAATTGCATGGGGATCAGGCTCTGAAAGCCTTTGATCGAAGGACCGGGAAGCCAGACGATCATGGGCGCATACCCGCTTTGGGGGAGCGGCTGGACGCCGCCCCCACCGCCGCTACAGTCATGGTTCCTACGCCGCAGACTGTAAGGGGATTCGCATGGACGATGTCGCGAAAGGTCAGGTTGCCGAAGGCGTTTTGGCTCTGGAGATCGTTACGCAATTCCTGCTCAATCAGATCGCGTATGGCCGGCTCGATGGCGGAGATGCCAGGCAGCTTGTCGACCTTGCCCGACAACGCGCCATTGAGGTCCATCATGACTTGGGCTTCGAAATCCGGGAAGCGTCCGATACCATACGCGGACAGATTGAAGCCATCATGCCTCATGGCGATCGCCCCTGAAAATATCCGGGCCGATCTCGATGGGCAGCGCAGCGCGGCGCTGGGCGGCGGTCGGCCGCGGCCGGTTGTTCTTCCGAATGCGGGCGAGCGACACGAACACGGTAGGTTGGGGTCGATAGGTCACGCCGCCCTCTCTTCCGAAGGGGCGTCGGCGGCGGAACCTGTGCTATCACCGGCAACTTCCGTAACAAGGATCAGATCACCATGGACGAAGCGGTCATCGGCGTTACCTGGGTCGCACCGGAGAATTACTCCCGTTTCCACGAAATCTGCGGCGACGATTACCCGCCCACGTTCGTCCAGTTTCTTCAGCAGGTCGGGCCGAAGATCGCTGCGGTTGAGCAGCAGGGATACCGTGTCGAGAAGGTTGTCGTGGACCCCGACGAGATGCTTGACTGGTGCCTGGTCAACGAAGGACGGTTCGACACCGAAGCGCGAGCAGCTTTCGTCAATTTCAAGCTGCGAGCGAAGTACGGCGAAGGTGCCAAATAGGCTGACGGACAAAGCCATTTACGCCGCCTCCTCAGAGGGGGCGTTAGCGGGTGGCATCTCACTGCTCGCTGTGGGAGCCGGATATATGTCCGGCCGCAGTTCATGCCGGGGAATGCCAGTAGCTTTTTCCGTTTTAAGGACGAATTCGGCAGGGATAGGCTTCCCTTTATCGAGCCAATTCCAGAGTCGTTGCTGAGAGGTTCCAATGGCTCGCGCTAAAGCGGACTGCGATGACATTGCCTCAACGGCGCGGTGGAGTGCTGACTGTGCCATGATCCCAGTCCTACAAAAGGATTGTAGTTCACTCAACAAGAATATTGTACAGCCTCATGCGACCAATCTTTTTGTAGAAGCCCGATGCATGGACATCGCGCGACAACGAGCTGCATGGCTGAAGGCAGAAATGGAGCGCTTGGATCTGTCTCCTGGCGCATTAGCTAAACGTGCTCAGCCTCTTGCTGACGCCGACGGATTCGAGGTGAAGCTGCAGCAGCAGCACATTTTCAACTTCATCAAGAACGGCAAAAAGGTCCCGGCTTGGCTACGATATGTCGAACGAGCTTTAGCTAATGCCGAGGGTGCTGATCACCTGGAGGATGATGATCGTCATTTCGATCCAGCTTCAGATGCAGTGATGATTGCGCAGCTACCGACCTACGCCGGGATGGGGGGCGGAGGAACGGGCGAGGGAGAGATGCGCATGGTGGCGTTCTCCCGTCGCTTGATTGAAGCACTCGGCTTCCTCCCAGATGATATGATTTTGGTCGATGTCGAAGGCGACTCAATGGAGCCGGAGTACAAAAGCGGTGACCAACTACTCGTGAACAAACGCAAGCGATCCCTTGCCCAGCCAGGTGCCTTCTGTATCTGGGATGGCGATGGCTATGTGGTCAAATATCTTCAGAAAGTTCATGGATCTGAACCGCCTTCCATTCGAGTTATAAGCGGAAACTCTAGGTATCAGCCAGACGTTCGGACAGCTGAGGAGGTTCAGATCATGGGACGGGTGGAATGGTTCGGACGTCGAGTATGAATCTTGATTGGCGGAACTATGCAATAGCCGCTTGCATCATACTGCTAGTGGTCATTTTCGTCGTCAAACAGTCCGAACCCAGTCCTGCTCAAACGGCGGAACAGCAATACGCGATCGTAGATAACGCTCCCAATGCGACCTCGCATGATCGATGTCTGGCGTCTGGCAAAGTGGCTCAGGCGTGGTTGGCCGAGGGGAATGAGGAAAAATACCGCTTCTGGAAAATGATTCGCGACTCGTCCTGCTCGGCAGCCTCATCGTAGCGGAGTTCGTCGGCAGCAACCCTTTGCCGCAATGGCTGATGAGCGATCTACAAAAGAGTTGTTGACTGTATCTACAAAACCTTTGTAGATAGCTCCATCACCTGCTGATGGGCGCTGACTGACCGGCCTCCATCCAGCTCGGATGGAGCCGACCTTGAGTAATTCAGCATCCCCACTGACTGAGGACCGCGTACGGGAAATCGTGCGCGAGGAAATGGCGGCCGACCGTGAGGCCGATCGCCAGCGCATGCTTGCCGACCGCCAAGCCCTCAGCGAGTTCCTGGATAAACGCCGCGAAGTTCGCGAGCCATCCACTGAGACGCAGCCACAACATCGGCCTGTCGCTCGCCCTGCGCATGATCAGCAGCTTGGAGGACAGCATGACCGATGAGGTCATCGAAGCTGGCTGGCGGATCGTCGGCGCTCAGCCCGGGGGTGCGGCTGATTGCGAAAGCCGCAGCCAGGGCGCCGAACTCAGCCAGGGCCTTCACATACTCCCACTCTGTTCTGGGGACCGTAATCGTCTCGCTCATAGGAATCGTACTTTCGTCGTTGGTGGAACATCGACGATAGGCGCGGCCGGCAGTACCCCCAAGTCTCCCTTTGCCGGTCGCGCTGACCCTTCGCCGGAGCGGGGCCACTGGGCTTTCGATCAGGATGCATACCGCCGCGACATGCTTGCGCGCGTCTATGATCCGCGCTCGATTTCTGCCGTTCTCGTCATTCTGACAGCGTTCTGCGCAGTGCTCATGGTGGCCGTTGCTCTGGGAGCGGCTGGATGAGCATCACCGCCCACATCAACAATCTGCGCGCTCGGCGAGAGCTGCCGTTCACCCGTGGTGAGCGCGCGGCGCAGCGTGCCCGGGAGGCTCCGGACTTCCACACGCTATCCCAGGCCGAACGCGATCGGCGTGTCATGGAAGCGGTGAGTGCGGCATGAATGAGTTATTCGCCCCGCCGCTCAACGAGGATGGGCTGATCGTTCATCCCGGCGCTTATCCCGACGTGTCGGCCGAAGACTATCATGGGCGCGAGATTTGCGTCCGGCCATCGGTCAGCAGCAGCGGCCTGAAGCTTATTTCGGCCAAATCGCCGCGCCACTACTGGGCAAACTCCAGCATGAACCCGGAGCGTCCTGTCCGAAAAGAGAAGGCGCACTTCGCCATCGGCAAGGCGCTGCACGACGTGCTGCTGCTGAACGATCGCTTCTCCACCCATTATTACGTGCTGCCCGAGGGCTATAATGCGCGGTCCCGGGACTTCGAAGACTATCGGATTGCGGCGGAATATGCCGCGCGCAAGGGGCGCACGGTGCTGACGAAGACGCAGCACGAAATGTGCCTGGCGATGGCGGACCAGCTGAAGAATGACGAGCTGGCGCAGGCGCTGCTGACAGCGGGCATACCGGAAATGACCCTGGTGGCCATTGATCCCGAGACGCAGGTTTACATGCGGGCCCGGCCCGACGTTCTGCCGACCACGATGGAGATCATTCCCGACATCAAGACCGCAGCCGACGCATCGCTTGATGTCTACGAGCGGGCCGCCACCCGCTTCGGCTACTTCCAGTCCGCCGCCCATTATCTCGACGTGATCGAGCAGCTGTACGGCGCTGCCAAGCGCAAGTTCGTGCTGGTGACCGTCGAAAAGGAATACCCGTACGTCGTCACCATCGACCAGCTCGACGACGTCGACATTGATTTCGCGCGCCTGCGCAACAGGGCTGCGCTCAACCGCTTCGCCGACTGCCTCAAGTCGGGCGAGTGGCCCGCCTACACCTCACGCCAGAAGCCGATCCGCCAGCTGATGATGGCGCCTTACGAACGGGCGCTCATCAATCAGGCGATCGAGAGAGGGGAGCTGTCATACTGATGGCCCAACACATCTCAATCCCGGTTGGAAGCCGTTTCGGCAACTGGACTGTCGAGCGTCACAGCCTGGGCGAGGTATCAGGGCGTCAGCGGCATCGGTGTCACTGCGTGTGTGATTGCGGTGCTGAAGGTATCGTCTTGCCGTCGGCGCTGAGGCTGGGGCAATCCACCCGCTGCCGAGTGTGTTCGAACCGCGCGCAAGCTGCCAAGAAGGCGCGGCTGACACATGGCGGCACCAGCACCAGGCTGTACCGGATCTGGTGTCAAATGCGTCGCCGGTGCGATAACCCAGACCACGAGGATTTCTCGCGCTATGGTGGCCGAGGGATCGAAGTTTGCTCTGAATGGAGCGATTTCGCGGTCTTTCGCGCCTGGGCTGAAGCCAATGGCTATTCAGCCGATCTGACCATTGATCGGGAAAATAACGACAGCGGCTACAACCCGGCTAACTGCCGTTGGATCAGCCGCGTCGATCAAAACAGAAACCGCGAGAACAACCAGCGCTACGCATGGCGCGGCCGACACCTGATGCTGTCGGAAATCGCAGAAATCTCTGGCCTCTCACATGATTTGATCCGTCAGCGCGTGCGCCGCGACGGATGGGACATTGAGCGTGCCGCATCCACCCCGGCGCGCCCTGTGCGGCCTTACCAAAGGAAACGCAAATGATCCTCGGATATGACGTCGAAACAACCGGCCTACCGGCCTGGAACGATCCCTCGGACGCATCCCATCAGCCCCACGTCATCCAGATCGCTATGATCCGCCAGCGCATGGACGGCAGCGAAATCGACCGGTTCGTCAGCATCGTGAAGCCAGGTCGCGGCGCCGTGATGGAGCCCAAGGCCTTCGAAGCGCATGGCATCACGCTCGAGCGCGCCATGGACGAAGGAGCCGATCCTGTCGAGGTAGTCGAGCGCTTCCTGGACTGGGCGGGATCGGCGCAGCTGATGGTAGGCCACAACGAATCCTTCGACCGGCGGCTGATGCGGATCATGGCTGCGCGGCACAAGGGCTTCAAATGGGAGCCGAGCTGCCCGAACTTCTGCACCCTGTATCGTTCCAAGTTCGTGATCAACCTGCCGCCGACGCCGAAGATGATCGCCGCCGGCATGCCTGGCCCGAAGGCGCCTAATCTGGGCGAGTGCATCCAGCACTTCTTCGGCGAGACTTTGGAAGGCGCGCATGATGCTGCCGTCGACATTGAGGCGTCGTTGCGCGTGATGTGGCACCTCATCAACGAGGTCGGTGTGCCGATGTTCAAGGCTGCGCGCGCCCCGCGTGTTTCCTCGAAGTCAGTGCGCGGTACCGGGCACGCCGCTGATCCGTTTTCCGCCGCCGCCGCGCTGCTCGGGAGCGTGAAGTGAACCAGCAGGTGTCCGCAGAGGACATTCGCCGCCAGTCACGCGGTGAGGTGGCGAGCCAAGCCGCTGGCGTCGAGCATAGTCGCGCCGTTGCCGAGGTGCAGGCCGCTGTCACGGTGGCCCAGCGCTGTCCGCGGGACGAGGCGCGCGCCATCGAAAAGGCGAAGACCAGCTGCCGGCAATGGGAGGTCGCATCCGCAGCATTCTTCAAGCTTCCGCGCGGCAACGACAGCGTGACGGGGGAGACGATCCACCTCGCGGTCGAACTGGCCCGATGCTGGGGCAACATCGACTATGGCATCATGGAACTGGCGCGCGACGACAATGCCCATGAATCGGAGATGCTGGCGTTCGCCTGGGATCTCGAAACCAACACGAAGGCCCGCATGACCTTCATTGTGCCGCACAAGCGCGACAAGCGCGGCGGTCCTGTGCTGCTGACCGACATGCGGGACATCTACGAGAACAATGCCAATAACGGCGCCCGTCGCCTGCGTGAGTGCATCTTCCGTGTTCTGCCGCCCTATCTCAAGGAGGTAGCGAAAGCGACCTGCTACGGGACGCTGGAGAAGGGCAGGGGCGACAAGCCGCTGGAGGTGCGCGCGGCGGAGGCGGTGGAAGCATTCAAGGGTATCGGCATTTCGCGCGATCGTCTCGAAACCAAGGCCGGTCCCGTGCGAAATTGGACGGCTGCCGATATCGCCAATCTTGAAGTCTCGTTCATGTCGATCAAACGCAACGAGGTCAGCGCCGACGAGGAATTCCCGCGCGCCAGCGTTGACGAAACCGTTGATCAGGCCCGCGCCATTGCCGACAAGGCCCGCGCGGGCAGGGCGACGGCTTCTCCACGGTCAGAGCAGAGTGAGGAAGGTCCCGCTCAGAGCCAGCGGGGCGAAGCCAACACCGAAGCGGAAGGCGATCCAGGGCTGCGTCGGGCGGCGATCGACATCATCCGCCGGGCCTCTGTGCTCATCAATCGCGACGAATTCGACGATCTCGAAATGGATGCTGCGCCGATCCTTCAGGATCTGCCGCCGGCGCTGATCGACGAAGTGAACGCAGCGCTGGACGAAGCGCAGACCCGAATTGCCCGCAACGCCGACGGAGGCAAGTAACATGGCCAGAACAGCACGGAAGGTTGACACTCCCGTCATCGATCATGACGCCATCAAGCGAGAGGTCGCTGACAAGCCGATCATCGTCCTGATGGACTCCAGCAAGCTGGAGGCCTACGTCGCCGCGCTTCGCGCCGAGGTGGCCGAATGCCCCGGAGATGTGGCCACCGCGCGGGGACGGGACGTCATTCGCTCCAACGCGGCCGAAATCGGCAAAAAGAAGTCTGCCATCGATCGTGAACGTCTGAGGTCGACCGAGGAGTGGCGGAACAATATCAACACGGTCAACGCCGCCGGCAAGATGGTTAAGGAGCGTTTGCAGGCCCTGCAGGATGAAACTCGCGCCCCGCTCACCGCTTGGGAAGAGCGCGAAGCCAGCCGGAAGGCTGAAGCGGAGGCTATCCTTGCCGACATGAAGGCGGCTGCCGTCGTGCAGGTGGGCGACACCGCAGAAGCATTGCGCGAACGCCTCGATCGTATCCGCAGTCGGAACCTTTCCGACGAGATGTTCGGCCCCCGGATCGAAGAGGTCACGGATCTTCGCGACGAAACAGTCGCTTCCCTCCAGGCGGCTATCGAACGCGTCGAGCAGGAGGAAGCAGACCGCGCCGAACTGGCGCGATTGCGGGCAGAGCGCGAGCAGCGTGAGCGCGAAGAAGCAGCCCGCCGTGAGCGTGAGGCAGAGGAGGCCGCAGCAGCCGAACGCCAGCGCGTGGCGGCCGAAGCCGAAGCGCGGCGCCAATCGGAAGAGGCCGCGCGCCTAGATCGCGAACGTCAGGAGGCGGCTGCCCGGGCCGCGCGCGAGGCGGAAGAGCGGGCTCAGGCAGAGCGCGACCGCGTGCAGCGTGAGCATGAAGAGCAGCTGGCAGCCGAGCGTCGCCGCGCTGAAGAGGCGGAACTCGCTGCCCGCGCTGAACGCGAGCGGATTGCCGCTGAACAGGCCGAGCGCGAGCGGCAGGAGCGCGAGCAGCGCGAGGAACGGGCGCGCCTGGAAGCCGACCAGGCCCACCGCAACGCTGTCAAGGGCAGGGCGAAGCAAGCCATCATGTCGTGCGGCGCTGACGAAGACACTGCGCGCAAGATCGTGCTGGCGATCCTGGCCGGCGAAGTTCCCCACACCACCATTTCCTTCTGAGGATCGACCAATGGCCATTACCCTTGAAGAGGCGCGCTTCGACTATGGCTCGATCTCTGCCCCGACCAACGCCGAGGTTCGCGCCCAGCTGCGCGAGTGGCAGAAGACCAACCGGTGGGATTGGGGCATGCTTGCCACCGCCATGCGGGCTTGGGGGCTTTCCGCCGTGCCCGGCGGCGAACGGCTGGAGAGATTCTGCCGTTCAGCAAGCCAGACAATGAATGAGGATTCGCTCCGCACCATTCGTCGGTTCGTGCGCGCGTTTCCCCGGGTAGGGGATGCCAATGCGCTTCTCGCCGAGTTCGATGCCGATCGGGCGGAGGCAGCGCGCGTTAAACGCGAACGCCAGCGCATGCAGCCGGTTCTGCGCGAGCGGGAGCGCGAGAGCTACCGTCGCCATTGGCTGGCGCAGGAGCTTCCGGCGAATGGTCGCCCCGCTCCGCGCCATCGTTTGGCGAATAATCCCTTTCTCGGCCTCGACCGGGCCACAATGCACGCTCTGAGCGGCGGCACCCTGTGATGCCCGAACGCATCCGCCCTGCAACCCGCTATCGCCCGGCCTGGCGGACAGAGGTCGGGGAGATGCGCACTGCGAAAAAGATCGGTGATGTCGAAATGACCGCCACCGGCTTTGAACGCCTTACCCTTGAGGGTTTCAAGAGGATCGATCGATGAACCGTCCCAAGCACCAGCGGCCGACCAGCGAGCCGTCTGAGGATATGCAGTTTCTTGCCTTCCTTGGCTTTGCAGCCGTCATGATTGCGCTGCTGGGCGCATGCGGGGCCTTTTAATGTCTGTCTTTGGCTCTTCGGTCGGCGGACCTTTGCAACTGATCCAGAACAGCAAGCAGATCCTGCGCGGCCGCAAGCATTATGCCGATGCCGCCACAGTGGAGATTGCTACTGAGATTGTCGCCATGGAGCAACGCGCTCTGGAGGCGGAATCGCTTTTGTCATCAATGATAAAGGGAAGCGAGCTGATGGAGGAAGCTATTGGCGCGGCGGCCGAGACGTTCGGCTTCCTCCATGCCTGCATGTTCGGCGCAGAGAGGCATCTGCGCGAGCATGGATGGCTGAAGCCAGACGTCTGTAATTGCCAGGCGCCTCCCACTCACATGTCCAACGACTGCCCGGTTCATGGGCTCGACGATGAAAGGCCGTTCTGATGACCGATACCCAATCTAGCGAACAGCCTACTGCCTCTTTGCCTGACGGAGAGTACGCCATCGCCGAGATCCTCGGGCACCGCACCCTGATCGGCCGGGTGACCGAGGTGGAGCGCTTCGGATCGAAGCTTATGGCGATCGAACCGATCTTGGCAGGCCAACTCCTCCCGGCCGTCCTGATTGGTGGCGGGTCCATCTATCAATACACGCCGTGCTCAAAGGAGAGGGCGGCCGAGCGCGCGCCAACAGAGGAATACTATCTGCCGGCGAGCATCCGCGCTGCGCTCCAGCCTAGCGCCTTGCCGGCGCCCAGCCCCGACGAACTGGCCAACGCCATCGACGCTGTGGTCGACGAGTGCAGCTGCATCGGACCTGTGCTCGATGCGGATTGCCCTATTCATGGCGAGATCCCATTCTGATGGCCGCCGACACTAAGATCGAGTGGGCGGCGCGTCAGCTGCACGATGGGACGCTTCAGTCCGGCTTCACCTTTAACCCGTGGATCGGTTGCACCGAGGTGTCTCCTGCTTGCGATCACTGCTACGCCCGCGCGCTGATGGAGGTGCGTCACAAGCGCGCCATCTGGGGCGCAGGGGAAGATCGCGCCCGCACCTCGGCCGCATACCTCCGCCAGCCGCATAGCTGGAATCGCGTTGCGGCTGAGACGTGCAACTGGGCCACCGTGTTCTGCCTAAGCCTGGGCGATGTGTGGGACGTCGAGGTGGACGATCTCTGGCGCTACGAATTGATGCAGACGATTGAGGCCACGCCGGCGCTGACATGGCTGCTGTTGTCCAAACGGATAGGCAACGCTGCGCGCATGACCCGACCTGAGGCTGGACACCGCCCGCTGCCAGCGAACGCTGCTCTAGGCGCGACGATGGTGAACCAGAAGGAATGGGACCGGGACGGCAGCAAGCTGGAAGAGGCGCGCCAGCGCACAGGAGCGAAATTCACCTTTGCATCGGTCGAGCCCATGCTTGAGCCTATGCTCATCCGCGAGAACATGCCGGATTGGGTGATTTGCGGAGGCGAGAGCGGCCCTGGAGCGCGTGACTGGGACGGCTTTGAGGACGCTGCCCGCGCGCTGCGCGACCAGTGCGCTGAGCAGGGCACCGCCTTTTTCATGAAACAGATGCCGAAGAAGCGGCCGATCCCAGCAGATCTGCTTGTCCGGCAGTTTCCGCCTCAGCTGACAGGGAGCCCTCTATGACAGCCCTTCCTGAAGACGATCGTCCCCCATACTCTGTCCAGCGGCTTGCGGAACGTTGGGAGTGCAGTCCCAGCATGATCCGCAAGCTGATTGATCAGGGCAAGCTGGAGGTCTTTTACCTCGGCACCCTGATCCGAATCAGTGCTGCTGAAGTGGAGCAATACGAATGCCGGAAAGTGACCCATACACCGTCCAGAAATTCAGAGGAGGATTCGCCCTCGTCTGGTGGGAGGCAGAGGACGGAGGCCAGCCCAAGAGGCGTCGCCGTCAACTCGCCTCGCAGGATCGGTCGAGCGCCGAGGCGGAGGCCAGAGAGCTCTGGCAAGGAGCCGACGATAGTCCATGGACCGTGGGGCGGCTGATGACCGCTTATCTCGCTTCGATCGAGGGCAAGCCGTCGCACAGCAGGCGCCAGGACGCATGGAAGGCGATGAAGGCCTTCTGGGAAAACGTCGACCCGGTTGTCGTTGATGAGCTGATGTCGAAATCCTACCGGGCGACTCGCGCGGTCAGCGACTCGACGGCGCGTTACGAGCTCATGCAGTTGTCGACCGCACTCAATTGGGGCGTCGACGAGAAAAAGATCAAGGCCCGCGGCAAGACCTGGCTGCCCCTGTCGCCAGAGCATGAGATCAGGCACCTCACGCGCACGGAGTTCGATCGGTTCTTCGCCGAGGTTCGGGCACCGCATGCCCGGCTCTACGTGCTGCTCGGCCTTTTCACCGTATCACGGCCGACCGCAATCTTGCAGCTGACGTGGGATCGAGTCGACTTCATGCGTCGCCTGATCAACTTCACGCCGCCCGGGCATGTACGTACCGCAAAGCGCCGAACTGTGGTCACGATCGGTGAGACGCTGCTGGAAGCGCTCCAGGAGGCTTACAAGGCGAGGACCTCGATTTACGTGATCGAGCATGGCGGAAAGCCGGTTCTCAGCATCAAGAAAGCTTTCCAGGCGGCTTCGGAAAGGAGCGGTGTCCATGCGACGCCTTACACGCTGCGCCACACCGGTGCTGTCTGGGCAGCGGAAGGCGGCGTCTCGATGGCCGAACTTGCCCAGATGATGGGCCATGACGATGATCGCACGACCCAAAAACACTATGCCCGTTTCAGCCCCGAGCACCTTCGCAGCGTAGTGAACGCAATTGAAGGAACCAGCCCGAGGTTCAGAATGAAGGCGTAACCCCTGTCTATAGAGGTGGCATCAATGACAGAAAACCGTAAGAAAATGTGGTCGGGGAAAGAGGATTCGAACCTCCGGCCCCTGCCTCCCGAAGACAGTGCTCTACCAGGCTGAGCTATTCCCCGACCGATGCCGAAGCCGCTTTCGAAAGCGGCCCCGTAAGGCAGGAGTGCGCCTATAGAGACGGCTTTGCGGGCTGGCAAGCGGGCAGGCGCGCTTTTTTTATGCGTTTTAGAGGAGACCGGCGGCGCGAAAGCTGAACCACTGATCCCCGGCGGCGATAAGGTGATCCGCCACCCGCAGGTCAAGTGGTCTGACGCTGCGGATAATCGCGCGGGTCAGGGTGATGTCGTCAGGTCCTGGCGACGCGGCCTGATGCGGCGGGCGGCGCTGTATGAGGGCAATCCAGTGGTGGCCGTCGACTACCAGGTCGGGCAGGACCGCCGTCCAGTGATGGCGGACGGGCAGAATGCGCCGGGGGCGCCACCCATTATCCAGGATCGTCACGGCAAAAGCGCTGGGGCCAGACATGCCGCGACTGTGGGGTCGGCGGGAGGTGCATGGCCAGACCCAAGCCGATCCGCTTCGGGAGTATCGCGCCCCAACAATATCCGTTTCGGACCCGGCATTGGCTGAGCGTTCCCGCTGATATAGAGCGAGCCCAACAAGACTCAATTTCACAGGATGTCGTTTTGACCGAGGCACATGGTGCGCCAGCGCCCCATTATGAGCAGCAATATCTCGACCTCATGCGGCATATCTGGCTGCATGGTGATGAGCGGATCGATCGGACTGGCGTTGGCACGCGATCGATATTGGGGGCGACGCTGCGCTTTTCGCTGGCAGGGGATGCAGTGCCGCTGCTGACTACCAAGCGGGTCTACTGGAAGGTCGCCGCGCGTGAGATGCTCTGGTTTCTGACCGGCGACACTAATATTCGCGAACTGGTGCGGCAGGGCGTGCATATCTGGACCGACTGGCCGCTCGACGCCTATCGCCGGGCGACTGGTGAGGCGATCGACCGCGACTCGTTCGAGGCGCGCATCATCGAGGATGCCGATTTTGCCCGGCGATGGGGCGATCTGGGGCCGGTTTATGGTGCGCAATGGGTGAATTGGCCGATCTATGAACCGGCAGGCGACGGGCTGTATCGCAAAGCCGAGATGGGACGAAACCAGATAGCGGAACTGGTCAATGCAATCCGCTCCACCCCCGGATCGCGCCGATTGCTGTTTACCGGATGGAATGTCGCGGAGGTGCCGCAGATGGCGCTTCCTCCCTGTCATATGACCTATCAGTTCCAGGTCGCGGACGGAAAGCTCAATGGCCTGCTTTTTCAGCGTAGCTGCGACCTGGGACTTGGATTCGCCTTCAACATTTTCGGGCTGACGATGATCACTCGGATGCTGGCGGAGCAGTGCGATCTGGAGCCGGGCGAAGTCATTTGGCAGGGCGGGGACGTGCATCTCTATCTCAACCACGCACCGCTGGTGGAGGAGCAGTTATCGCGTATTCCGCAAGGCGCGCCGACATTACGGATCAATCGGCAGCCTTCATCCATTTTCGATTACAGGATCGAAGATTTCGAGGTGCTGGATTACAGCCCGCAAGCCCATATCGCTGCGCCGGTCGCCGTGTGAAAACCGACATCGACAGCGACAGGTAAAGAGTAATTTGGGTCAGCAAGGCTTGCCTTCCGGTGCATTGAAATATAATATCCGCCTAAAGCAATATTATTGCAATGCACCATAGGAGCCAGGATGAGCGATCCCATTGGATCAGTGGAAGGACAGGCCGGGCGCAACCTGCCTCCGCTAAAGTTGCACGTTCCCGAACCGCCGGCGCGGCCTGGTGAGGCGGCGGACTTCACCCATTTCGATATCCCTGCTGCTGGCGCGCAGCCGCGACCCGATGAGGCTGCTCAGCCGGCCGACATGCGCGATATGGCCTATGGGCTGGTTCGTGTGCTGGATGACGATGGACAGGCCGTCGGCCCCTGGGACCCGCGCCTGCCCGCCGAAACATTGCTCAAGATGCTGCGCTATATGGCGTTGACCCGCGCATTCGACGCCCGGATGTTTCGCGCCCAGCGACAAGGCAAGACCAGTTTTTACATGAAGTCGACGGGCGAGGAAGCCGTGTCGATCGGCGCAGCGATGGCATTATCGCGCGACGACATGTGCTTCCCCAGCTATCGTCAGCAAG
>CEQG01029885.1_pt1 | contig 48497 bp, 55 predicted proteins | sample 350301 | NCBI WGS metagenome assembly CEQG01 (sample SAMEA2621242, study PRJEB7988) | marine metagenome | isolation source: saline water (ENVO:00002010), including | reverse complement strand
AGCCGCTACCGGGTGCTGCTCGGCGAATACGTAAAATACTCCGCTGCCCGGCTTCGCACGCTGGTGACGCCGATTTCGGGGCCGGGCGACGATGTCCACAGGGCGGCGCTGACGGCCTCCGAATAGCGCTTCGTCCCCTTAAACCTTTGCGTTGCGCGGCGCCGGCGTGTATCGCGTGACCGGATTTGTCCGAACGCATCCGGGTATGAGCTTGCTGGTTCTTCGATCCTTCCTCTTCAATTTCCTGTTCTACGCGGTCACGCTCATCGAGATGATCGTGTTCTCGCCCTTCTTCTTTCTCGCGCCGCGCAGACGAGCCTGGTTCGTGCCGAAGTTCTGGGCGCGCACGCATCTGTGGCTTATGAAGGTTGTCGTCGGGACAGACCATGTGGTGATCGGCAAGGAGAAACTGCCCGAGGGAAGTTATATTCTCGCGCCGAAACACCAGTCCGCGTGGGACACATTCGCCTGCCTTCCCTGGTGGCCGGACCCTGTATTGATTCTCAAACGCGAACTGATGTGGGTGCCGCTGTTTGGATGGTATGTCGCCAAGATGGACATGATACCGATCGACCGCGGCAATCGGTTCAAGGCGATCGAATCGGTCAATCGCGGCGCATTGCGTGCCGTCGCGCAGGGCCGCCAGATCATGATCTATCCGGAAGGCACGCGCCGCCCGCCCGGCGCGGACCCCAAATACAAGATGGGTGTCGCCAATCTATATGAGCGGCTGAACGTTCCGGTCGTGCCGATCGCGCATAATGCCGGGCTTTTCTGGCCGCGGCGCTCCTTCATGCGCTATCCGGGCATGATCAAGGTCGAGGTGCTCGATCCGATCATGCCGGGGCTCGACCGGGAGACGTTTCACAAGACGCTGGTCGAACGCATCGAAGCGGCCTGCGACCGGCAATTGCTCGAACTGGCGGACGATCCGAATGCGCCGCCTTTCCCGCAGACCGCGAAAAAGCGCGTCGCCGAATTGAAGGCGGAGGCGGTCAGCCGAACTGGTGCGGTGTGACCTCCATGCGCCGCCGTATGCCGGCGACGACATGTTCCAGCCAGTGATCGCGGATGCCGAGCGTGCGGATATGCTCGGCGGTGTTGATGACGTAATCCTCGTTCGGCCCCATCCCGCCGACCGCGCCGCAGACGCGCGTCACCGCGTCCTCGACCTCCAGCCTTCCGGCATATTGGCCATGCGCCCGGTCGGCGACATAGGCGATGCCGGGGACAATCCGTCCGTCGTCGAGCGCCAGCGTACCGGTTCGCTCCAGATAGACATTGGTGACGAGTTCGCGTTCGCGCAGATAGGCCATGACCGCCTTTTGCTTTTCGCCCTCTACCCGGAAGGCAACGCCAACACAGGAACCGCCCCGGTCCAGCCCCATGACGAGGCCCGGGCGTTCGGGCGTGCCGCGATGTTCGTAGGAGGCGATGCACAGGCTTCGATGATAGCCGTAGAGCCGCGCCCGGCGTCGTTCGACATGCTCGAAGCCCGGCTTCCACATCAGCGACGCGTAGCCGAATACCCAGAAATCTTCCATAAGCTCTTATTCATTCCACAATCGCGGGCGATGGGCGTCTAACATGGCAGAGAAGAAAGAAAAACCGCGCTATAATGCCGGCCGCCGCATTCGCTGGCTGGGCGTGGCGATCGTCGTCGCCGTTATCGCCTATTCCGGAGGCTGGTACTGGCTGGCCGGGCAGGTGGAGACGCAGGCATCAGGCTTTGTCGAGGAGCAGCGCCAGCTCGGCCTCGCCATCGACTGCGCCGACCGCGACGTGCGCGGTTATCCGTTCCGCCTCGAGATCTTCTGCACCTCGCTCGAGGTGAAACGCCCCGCCGAGGGCCTGAATGTCGAAGCCGGCGCTTTCCGCAGCGCTGCGCAGGTGTACGAGCCGAAGCGCATCTATGCCGAGCTCGACGCCCCGGTTTCGGTCGCCAGCTCCGTTCTCGGTCGGGTTGAGGCGAACTGGACGCTGGGCCGCGCCACGGCGACGCTTGCCGAGCCGCTGCCGAAGCGCGTTTCCGTCGCGCTTGACAATCTCGACCTGTCATTCGCCGGGCTGCAAAAGGCGCTGACGGCGACGATTGCCGAGGCTCATATGCGCACACAGGGTGAGGAACTCGATCTTGCACTTCGCTACGAGGGCCTCACCATTGATCCTCGCCTCGTCGACAACCGCATTCTGCCGGCCCTGTCGGGCGACGCCGACCTCCGGCTGAAGGATGGCGTCGCGCTGGCGACGCAGGGTGTTTCGACCCTGCGCGGCGTGGCGGGCGAAATTCAACGCCTCGCCCTGCTGCTGACGCCCGAGCGCGGCTTTCTCGTCAGCGGACCGTTCGAGATCGGCGCGGACGGGCTGATCGATGCGACGCTGAAAGTCATCATCGTCGACCCGGCCGGTTTCGCCGCGGCGATGAAGCCGGTATTCCCGGAATATGCGAGCCAGATCGACATGATCGCGTCGGGGCAGAAACAGCCGGGGCCCGATGGCACGCCGGAACTGCAACTGCCGATCACTATCCGTAACGGCCGCGCCGCGCTCGGTTTCATTCCGCTCGCCAGGATTCCGCCGCTCGATTAGCCCCGGAAAGCTCTACTCTGTGTAGCGCCCGCTGATGAAGTCCGGCTTGCTCACCGGAACGCCGTTGTGGCGCAGTACGGCGAAAGCCATCGCGACATGGAAAAAGAAATTGGGCAGGGCGAAGCTCAACATATATTCGCGCGTGGTGAAGGTCACCTCGTGCTCCGGCCGGGTGAGCACGACCTTCATGTCCTCGCGCCCGTCCATGGCGTCCCTCGGCACCGCATCGAGATAGCCGAGCGTGCGAACGATACGCGCTTCAAGATCGTCGAACGTATTATCCGTCGCCGGAATGTCGAGTGGTTCTGTCGCCGCGACCCGCACCGCCGTCAGCCTTGCGGCATCGCAGGCGCTTTGCACCTGGCCGATCAGCGACGGCGTGTCCGGATATAGGCTGGAATTCAGGATCTCGTCATGCTCAAGCCCGGTTTCGTCCGCCCAGGTCCGCGCCTTTTCGAGAAAGGCGGACATGTTCTGCAGCGCGCGTGAAAAGACCGGAATGCTGACATCGTAGAGCGAGAGGGTCATGGACGGTCTTTACTGGCTGTGGAGGCGGTCTAATCGCCGTCCTTCACATTGACGCCGGCGATTTCCGGATGGCGCCCGAAGTCAGGGGCGTCGACCTCCTGTCCGGCCTCGATGATCGAGCGGCGCACTGCGCGGGTTCGGGTGAACATGTCGAACAATTTGTCGCCATCGCCCCAGCGGATCGCCCGTTGCAGTGAGGCAAGGTCTTCGGAGAACCGTCCCAGCATCTCCAGGATCGCGTCCCGGTTGGAAAGACAGACGTCGCGCCACATTGTCGGGTCAGACGCGGCGAGACGCGTGAAGTCGCGAAAACCCGATGCGGAATATTTGATGACTTCCGACTTCGATACCGCTTCGAGGTCGTCCGCCGTGCCAACGATATTGTAGGCGATGATATGCGGCAGATGCGAGACGATGGCGAGCACACGGTCGTGATGCTCCGGGTCCATGGTCTCGACCTTTGAGCCGCAGGCGGTCCAGAAATCGGTCAGCTTCGCAACCGCTGCGGGATCGGCATCCGGCAACGGCGTCAGGATTGTCCAGCGGCCCTCGAACAGCGAAGCAAAGCCGGCATCGGGGCCGGAATGCTCCGTTCCGGCGATCGGATGACCGGGGATGAAATGAACGCCTTTGGGCACGTGCGGCGCGACATCGCTGACGACGGTGCCCTTGGTCGAGCCGACATCGGTCAGGATCGCGCCGTTTTGCAGATGGGGGCCGATTTCCGCTGCCACCGGTCCGCAGGCGCCGACAGGGATTGAGAGGATGACCAGATCGGCACCCTTCACCGCTTCGGTGGCGTCCGTCTCGTAGCGGTCGCCGAGCCCCAGCTCTTCCGCGCGTTTGAGCGTTTCGGCGCGGCGCGTCTGGACGACGATCTCGCCGGCGAGGCCCTTGCGTCGGATGGCATGCGCCAGCGACGAGCCGATCAGGCCAATGCCGATCAGCGCGACGCGCGCGAAAAGCGGTTCCTTGTCGGCCATCGTTCAGGCGCGGCCCATGAACTCGGTCAGTGCGGCGATGACGCCCTCGTTAGCCTCCGCCGTGCCGATCGTCATGCGCAAGGCGTTCGGCAGGCCGTAGGCGGCGACGGCGCGCAGCACATAGCCGCGTTCGGTCAGATATGCGTCCGCCGCTTCGGCCGAATGCGCCGGATCGTTCTCGGGGAAATGGATCAGGATGAAGTTGCCGACGCTCGGAGTCACTTTCAGCCCGATCCCGTTTAGCGCGTCGCTGACCACCGGCAGCCATTTCTCGTTGAACAGCGCGGCTTCGTCGACATGCCGGCGGTCGCGGATCGCCGCCGAACCGGCCGAGATCGCCGCCGAATTCAGGTTGAACGGGCCGCGAACTCGGTTGAGCGCGTCGACGATGTGGGCCGGACCGTACAACCAGCCAATGCGCAGCGCCGCAAGGCCGTGGATCTTCGAGAAGGTCCGCGTCATCACGACATTCTCGTTGTCGGAAACCAGCTCGACGCCGGCCGAATAGTCGTTGCGGCGTACATATTCCGCATAAGCGGCGTCAATCACCAGCAGGACGTTTTTCGGCAGGCCGGCCTGAAGGCGTTTGACTTCCGACTCCGGAATGTAGGTGCCGGTCGGATTGTTCGGATTGGCGAGGAATACCATTCGCGTGCGCTCGGTGACGCGCTCGAGGATGGCGTCGACGTCGGCGCACAGATCGGTCTCCGGCGCGACGACCGGGATCGCGCCATTGGCGAGGATCTGGATCTTGTAGACGAGGAATCCGTGCTGGGTGAAAATCGCCTCGTCGCCGGGCCTGAGATAAATATGGGCAAGCAGTCCGAGCAGTTCGTCGGAACCGTTGCCGCAGATCAGGTTGTCCGGATTGAGACCATGCGTCTCGGCAATCGCCTTGCGCAGTTCGTTGGACGCTCCGTCGGGATAGAATTCCAGCGTGTCGGCCTCGGCCTTGTAGGCATCGATGGCCGCCGGGCTGGCGCCGAGCGGCGACTCGTTGGACGACAGCTTGTGCAGCTTGACGCCCTCCTTTGCCTTGCTCTTGCCCGGCACATAGGCCGCGATGTCCATGACGCCGGGATTGGGGAGGGGACGCAACGGGGTTTCGGACGCGGACATCGCTTCGGACTTTCCTGTAAATGAGGTGCGATTGCAGACCGCAGGGCAATAGCGCCCGCCCGTGCAAATGTCGAGAAGTTCGGTTCAGTCGAATGCGCGCGCCGCGCCCTGCGGGGCGAGCACCGGAACGAATACTCTGCGCGACTGGCGCGCGGCGACCGGCAGGCCCTGGAACATGCGCTTGTGCGCCTCGATGACCAGCACGCCGGAGAAGACCGGCCAGAAGCGCAATCCCATCCGTTCGATCTGGTAGGAAATGCGCAATAGCGAGCGCACCCTGACCGGCGGGAAAGCCAGCGCTTCCGTCATCGCGCCCGGCGTGAAATTGGCCTCGCGCAGCAGCTTGGTGATCTGCCCGCGCGAGAAGGGCCGGCCGGTGCCGAAGGGCGTGTGTTCGAACCGCGCCCACATGCCGCGGCGGTTCGGCACGACGAGGACCAGCTTCCCGTTCGGGGCGAGCACCCGCCACGCCTCCATCAGCGTCTCGCGCGGATTTTCGGCATGTTCCAGCGCATGCACCATGAGTATGCGGTCGATGGCGGAATCGGGCAGCGGCAGTTCCTCGTCGAAGACCAGCGCCGAGCGCGACGGGCCGTTGCGCGGCCATTTGATCGCGCCTTGCGCCGCCAGCATGAAGGACAGCGTGCGTTCCGTATCGCCCTCGAAGCGGTCGAGCCAGGGACGCGCATAGCCGAGCCCGAGCAGCCGCTCATTCGGCATGGGCGACCAGATGCGCGTCAGTCCCATGCCGATGGAACGTGTCGCCATCTCGCCGAGCAGGCTGTGATAGAAGCTGCGGATCTCTACGATATCCATATGCACTCGCGTCACGCTCCCGCCGGTTGCGTCCACCTCCGACAGGTGCAACAAATCCCGTCGCGGGGCAATGGCCGCGATCATGAAAGGGAGTATGCCAGGGTGTTGCAGATCGAACAGTTCATGTGCCTGTCGGACAATTTCGGCGTGCTCATTCACGATCCGGAAAGCGGGCGGACCGCGAGCGTCGACGCGCCCGAAGCGGCTGCCATCGTCGATCGGCTCGAGGCGAAGGGCTGGACGCTGACGGATATCATGACAACCCATCACCATCATGACCATGTCGGTGGCAATCTCGAGCTCAAGGAGCGTTTCGGCTGCCGCATCACGGGGCCGAAGGGCGAGGCCGACAAGATCCCCGGCATCGACGAAGCGGTCGGCGAGGGCGACGTCTTCTCCTTCGGTGCGTTCGATTTCGAGGTCATCGAGACGCCCGGGCACACCGCCGGGCATATCGTCTATTATTCGCCGAAGGCCGGGCTGCTGTTCGCCGGCGACACGCTGTTCTCGATGGGCTGCGGGCGGCTGTTCGAGCGCGGCGCGGCGGAGATGTGGTCAGGGCTTTCGAAGCTGAAAGCGCTGCCGGCGGAAACGATGCTCTATTGCGGTCACGAATATACGCTTGCCAATGCCCGCTTCGCGCTGTCCGTCGATCCGGACAATCAGGCGCTTCAGGCGCGGTCCGCCACGGTCGAGCGCCTGCGCTCCCAAGGCAAGCCGACCCTGCCCATGCCGCTGGCGACGGAGTTCAAGACGAACCCTTTCCTGCGGCCCGACGATCCGGCGATCCGCGCCCATCTCGGCATGGCGGACGCCAGCGACGAGGACGTCTTCGCCGAGATCCGCAAGCGCAAGGACAACTTCTGAGGCCGCCATGCAGAATCTCGCCGCCGAGCGGATCAAGAAGGAACTCGGCCTGAAGCCTCATCCGGAAGGCGGCTGGTATGCCGAGTCGTTCCGCGACAAGGAGGGCGCGGATGGGCGCGGACATTCCACCGCGATCTATTTCCTGCTGGAAGCCGGCGATGTGTCGCACTGGCATCGCGTCACCGACGCGGCGGAAGTCTGGCATTTCTATGCCGGCGCGCCGCTGGTGATCACCCTGTCGAAGAACGGCCATGACGCGCAGGCCTTCCGGCTCGGGGCCAATCTCTCGATGGGCGAGCGTCCGCAGATCGTCGTGCCGGCCAATTGCTGGCAGACGGCGACCTCGCTCGGCGCGTGGACGCTGGTCGGCTGCACGGTCGCGCCGGGCTTCGATTTCGCGAAATTCGAACTCGCCCCGCCCGACTGGCGGCCGACGCCGCGCGCGCCGAGGGGGAGCTAGGCCAGAAACACGCCCAGCACGCCGAACAGGATCAGCACCTGCGCGGCGAAATAGGTGATCCAGACCGCCGGGCCGGCGAATTGCCGGAACGGACTTTCCGCCTTCATCAGGAAGCGTTCCGCAGCGAGGATCGAGTCGGAGACCATGAAGCACGCCGCGCCTGCGACGATCAGACCCGCGCCGTTCCACAGCGAGGCCAGTCCCATGATCAGGATCACGGCGACATAGGCGGTTACCGGCCAGCGCAACTCCCCTGTAACGGGAAACAGCCTGCGGCCCATGCCGAGCGCGACCGCCACCATTGCGACGCCCACAATTGCCAGCGTCCATTGGGGCAACGCGTTGTCTGGCTGGGGAAGCGCGACGAAGAGGACGACATAAGCGATATGGCCGGCCAGGAATGCCCCCAGCCCGGCCAGGAAGAAGCGCTTGTCCATCTGTTCGATGGCGAGGAAGAAATCGCCTGCCGCGCACAGCATCAACGCCAGCGTCAGGAGCCACGGTCCGCCGGCCGAGGCCGACAGGCCGGCCAGCATCGTCACCGACAAGGTTTTCGCGACGACCTTCAGCGGCGTGTTACGGCGTTGTCCGTAGAACATGTATCCGGCCGCCAGCAGCAGGGCGAGCAGCAGCGTGCCGTTCTCGGTGTTGGTCACTCCGCCTTCAAATGGCAGCATTCTTCCTCCTCCGCGCCAGCAGCAGATCCTTCGCCGCGATCGCCGCGCCGCCGGTGATCAGCAGGCAGGCAAGTGCGATCGCCCAACTCGCCTGCGACATCCCGACGGCGATCAGGATGATGGTCGAAAACAGCGGCGCCGCATAGCTCGACGCGCCGAGCACCTGGATGTCGCCATGCTTGACGCCGTAATCCCAGAAATAGAAGGCCGCGCCGACCGGCAGCGCCCCGAGCCCGATGACCGCGAGCCACTGCGTCATGCCTTGAGGCCATATAGTCGTTTCCAGCGCCAGATGGGCGAGCGCCGACAGGATCGCCGTCGCCAGGCAATACCAGGCGACGATGTCGGTGGGCACAGCGGAAAAGCGCCGCGACAGCAGCGAATAGGAGGACCATGTGAACGCCGCGACAATGGCGATGGCGTAGCCGTAGAGATATTCCGTCTTCAGCGAGAAGCCTTCCCCGCCCGTGACGATCAGCGCAGTGCCGGCAAAACCGCAGATGACGCCGACAAGGTGGTGCCAGCCGAGCCGTTCGCCGGGCATCAGGGCCGAGCCGGTGACGATCAGCATCGGCCAGAGATAGCAGATCAGGCTCGCCTCGACCGCCGGCGCATGGCGCAAGGCGGTAAAATAGAGGAAGTGGTAGCCGAACAGGCCGCCGATGCCGAGCGCATAGGCCTGCCACGGAATGGCCGCGCGCTGCGCCCGACGGATCTTCCGGCGGCGATTGGCGGCAAAGCCGATGGCCGCGCCGATGGCAAAGCACATGGCCGAAAGCTGGAAGGGCGGAACGGCGCCCGAGGCGGCGGTGAACAGGGCGAGCAGCGCCCACATCAGGACCGCGCTGAAGCCGATCAGCGTGGCGATGAAGCGCTTGCGGTCCGGGGTCTGTTCGGCGGCGATCTCACTCATGACTTCCCGTCGCCGGGCGCGAGCCCAAAGTCAAGCTCTCCGCAAGCGCCGGTCGGGCCGCCTATTTCGCCAGGATCTCGAAACGCGTCGCATAGACGCGCACCGGGCCGATCTGGGTGGAGGCGGTCGCCCGGAGCGGGGCGTAGACGCCGGTGCCTTCGATCGTGGCGAAGGCGACGTCCATACGTCCCTTTTCGCGCAGCCAGGCGATCTCCTTGCGGCTCTTGTGGTAGCCGGAAACCGGTTCGAACGTCGCCCGGCACATCACGGCGTCGCCGGTCCGACCGCCGATGGACCAGGGGACGATCCGCAGGAAGGCGAGCTTTACGTCGAGGCGCATGGCGCCGTCGAAGATCCGGACGGTACGGTTGCAGACCTCGCCAGGCGCGTTCGCCCGGATGAGGAGGGCGCTGATTGGATCGCTTGCGCCTTTCAGTTGCGCGGCGGTCACCTCGATCCAGTCTTTTCGTTTCTTGACCTTCGGCTCGTTGACCGTCGAGGCGACGCCGCCATTGGCGAAGCCGATCTCGGTCCGCTGTTTCTCGTCGCCGGAGGTGTAGTTCAGCGTGAACTCGCGCGCCGCGATGCGGTCAGCGACGATGTTCCCCGTGACGGTCACGCTGCCGCTGGTCGGCTGGAACAACGCCAGCAGTCCCCTGGCCGTCATCGTGCCCGTCATCTTGAAATGATCCGACCCGATCTCGGTTTCGAAGCGCGACGTGCCGACGGGCAGTCCGAGTACGGTGATCGCGTATTCGGACCGGTAGACCGTCGTGTCGGCGCTGGAAATTCCTGGGTGAAGGGCGGCGCAAAGAAAGAGGGCCGCTGCAAGCGTCCGGCGCATGGCGTATGACCTTTGATGTGTCCCTTCGCCGCGGGCTTTGCGGCGCAATCGCGGCATTTCCGTGATCTTTCGCATCGGGACACGCAAAATCGCCCATGACGGTTGACGAAAATGCCGGTTGTCACTATAGCACCGTGACTTTTCCGCAGATGACGTTTGTCTCCGGCGACGCCGCCAAGTACGGCGCGACAGGAAACGACGTTGGAGCTGTGGTTCGTAGCAACCGAATTCGAAGGTGGAAACCCATGTCTCGCGCATGCGAATTGACCGGCAAGGCAGTCCAGTCCGGCAACAATGTGAGCCACGCCAACAACAAGACCCGGCGCCGGTTCCTTCCCAATCTCTGCCACGTCACGCTGATGTCCGAGGCGCTCGGCCAGAGCTACCGTTTCAAGGTTTCTGCTTCGGCGCTGCGCACGGTCGAGCATCGCGGCGGCCTCGACGCCTTCCTCGCCAAGGCGAAGGAAACCGAACTGTCGCAGCGCGCCCGTCTGCTGAAGCGTCAGATCGCCAAGAAATCCGCTGGCCAGGCCGCCTGATTCAAGGCGTCTGACAACGTAATATTCGCAGGCCGGTTCGCCGGCCTGTTTCGTTTGGCACTCCAACTGGTGGCATCACCCAGGATAAAAAAATGCGTAAGGCACAGTCTTATCTTCCGTTCATTCTCGCGATGTGCGCGGTCGTCGCCGCATCGAACTATCTTGTCCAGTTCCCGGTCCAGGCGACGCTCGGCGGTATCAATCTCGCCGATCTTCTAACCTGGGGCGCGTTCACCTATCCCGTCGCCTTCCTTGTCACCGATCTGACAAACCGGCGCTTCGGCCCGGCCGCGGCGCGCGTCGTCGTGATCTCCGGTTTCGTCCTTGCCGTCGCCCTTTCGATCTGGCTGGCGACGCCGCGCATCGCCATCGCGTCGGGCTCGGCCTTCCTGGTCGCGCAGCTTCTCGATGTCGCCGTGTTCCAGCGCCTGCGCCAGTCGGCCTGGTGGAAGGCCCCGCTGATCTCATCGCTGATCGGATCGGTGATCGACACCATCCTGTTCTTCGGCGTCGCGTTTTCCGCCGGCTTCGCCTTCCTCGATACCGGGTTCGGCCTTGAAGACGGTTCGCTCGCCTTCCCGGTGCCGTTTCTCGGAATCGGCGGCGAGGTGCCGCTGTGGCTGTCGCTGGGCGCCGGCGATTTCTGCGTGAAGATCCTCGTCGCGCTGGTGTTGCTCGCGCCCTATCGGGTGCTGCGCGGCCTTATCATGGACCGCTCCACGGTTCCCGCCTGATCGTCAGGACGGCGCGCCGTCCTGTCCCACCAGCCGGAACTCCAGCAGCAAATTGCGCTGCAGGATGGAATGGTTGTCGTCGGAAACCAGCGTAAGGCGCGGCGTGCCGTCGGGATCGATGGTGATGGAGAGACCTTCCATATTGTCGATCTGGTAGAGCAGATCGGCCTCCAGAAGGATTTCGCCGTCCACCGTCGCGCCCTTTTCGATATCGGCTCCATGGATCCGGCGCAGCCGCATGCCGATGCCGTCAGATATGTTGAAGCGCCGTTCGAGCAGGATTATGTCGCCGTCGGGGAGGAAATCGCCATCGGTGATGTCGAATTCGCCGACTCGTTTCACCGAGAATTCGAAGCTCGATCCGTCCTTGCGCCGGACGAAGGCCATGATGTTGCGGTTTCGGTCGAGGCTTTTTTCGCTGATCCCGACCAGCGCGCCGGCATAGGGCAGCCCTTCCGGCGCGACGGCGATCGTCTCGAAACCGCGATTGCTGCGCAGTTCGCGCAAATCCACCGGCGGCTCGTATTGGCGCTGCAGAACCGGAAATCCATCGTCGCCGCGTTTCAGCTCGGCGATCCGGTGCACGCGTTCGAAACTCACATAGACGTCATCGCCGGATACCGTCATTCCCTCGGCGTCGGTCAGCCATTTGCCCTCGCCGAATTCGCTCATTTCCCGCATGGAGACATCGGTTAGCCCGGTCGCGCGTCCGGTCGCGTCGCGCTCGATGCGGCCCTTGTACCAGAAACCCGTATCGGCGACGCCGAGAATGCTCGATTGGTCGCCGAAGACATGGATTGCGGACAGACCGCCGAAATGGCGTGACGAGGCGTTCATCTCCAGGCCGCCGGCGAATTCGAGCTCGCCGAAGCGCTGTTGGCTGGAGCCGATGCGGAAATCGGCGATCGGACGCGATGTCACGTCCATCTCGATGGTATCGGGCGCGGCTCCGGCGGCTGACGCGGCGAACAGGACGGCAAGCCCGAGGGCGCGCAGCGGGCGAAGCAGCATCAGCCTGCCTTGCGTTGGCGACTGTCGCGGGCTTTCTGTTCCTCGAACAGGGAGGCAAGCTGCTCGGTCATCGCGCCGGCCAGTTCCTCCGCATCGACGATGGTGACGGCGCGGCGGTAGTAGCGCGTCACGTCGTGGCCGATGCCGATTGCCAGCAGTTCGACCGATGAACGGGTCTCGATCTCCTCGATGACGGCGCGCAGATGCCGTTCGAGATAGTTGCCCGGATTGACCGACAGCGTCGAATCGTCGACCGGCGCGCCATCGGAGATCATCATCAGGATGCGACGCTGTTCGGGCCGCGCCGCCAACCGTCGATAGGCCCAGGTAAGCGCCTCGCCGTCTATGTTTTCCTTCAGCAGGCCTTCGCGCATCATCAGGCCGAGATTGCGCCGGGCGCGCCGCCAGGGCGCATCGGCGCTCTTGTAGATGATGTGGCGCAAATCGTTGAGACGGCCGGGCTCCGCAGGTTTGCCGCCCTTTAGCCATGCCTCGCGCGATTGCCCGCCCTTCCAGGCTCGCGTGGTGAAGCCGAGGATCTCGACCTTGACGCCGCAGCGTTCCAGCGTGCGCGCAAGAATATCCGCGCAGGTCGCCGCGACCGTGATCGGCCGGCCGCGCATCGAGCCGGAATTGTCGAGCAGCAGGGTGACGACCGTGTCGCGGAAATTCGTGTCGCGCTCGCGCTTGAAGGAGAGCGGCGCAAACGTGCCGGCCATTTCGTCGATGATGATGCGGGGCAGGCGGGCAGGATCCAGATAGCCTTCCTCGAGATCGAAATCCCAGGAACGGTTCTGCTGCGCCATCAGACGGCGCTGCAACCGGTTGGCGAGACGTCCGACAACGCCTTGAAGGTTGGCGAGCTGCTTGTCGAGGAAGGCGCGCAGGCGTTCCAGCTCGGCCTCGTCGCAGAGCTCTTCCGCTGTAACCGTCTCGTCGAATTCCGTCGAATAGACCTTGTAATCGATGCCCGACAGGATGTCGTTATAGGCTTGGTCGGGGCGGATCGCCTCGCCGGGCTCCTCGGCGTCGGCGTCGAGGTCTTCCTCCATGTCGTCGGCGGTCGCCTGCGAGGCGTCCATCTCGCCGGCTTCAGGCTGCTCGCTCTCGGCCTGGCTCTCCTCGGCCTCGGACTGCTCCTCGCCGCTGTCTTCCTGGCTGCCGCCTTCGGTATCTTCGTCCGCTTCCGGTTCGTCATCGTTGTCGTCGTCGGACTCGTCCGGCTCCTCGCCGGCCATTTCGTCGGCGAGTTCCATGGAGACGAGCATGTCGCGCACGGCGCGGGCAAAGGCGTTCTGGTCGTCGATCGACGCTTCCAGATTGGCGAAGTCGTCGCCGGCCTTGTCGTCGATCCAGTCGCGCCAGAGATCGGCGACGGCGGCGGCGCCGGGCGGCGTCGGCCGGCCGGTCAGCTTCTCGCGGACGATCAGCGCGACGGCCTCCGAAAGCGGCGCCTGCTCGCGCTCGGTGACGGAAGAAAGATTGGCGCGCGTGAACTTGTCGTCGATCATCGCCGAGATATTGTCGCCGACGCCCTGCATGCGGCGCGCGCCGATGGCCTCGACACGGGCCTGCTCGACGGCGTCGAAGACCGCGCGGGCATCGGCTCCGTCGGGGGCCGTCTGCGCATGGATGCGCGGATTGTGGCAGGCGGTCCTGAGCGCCATGGAGTCGCCGACGCCGCGCGTCACCATCACGTCGTTTTGCGTGATGCGCTTCGGCAGTTCGGGCAGCCGCGCATGCTTGCCGGCAAAGGCCGGCTTGTCGGCCGCGAAGACGACTTCCAGTTCCGGTTCGCCGGCCATGGCGCGCATGCAGGCCGTCACCGCGCGCTTGAAAGGCTCGGTGTCGACCGGCTTGGCCGGCTTCTTGCGGTAATTGTCGCCGGGACCTGCCATGGCTGCCTGCGTTGCCGCCTAGCTCAGCACGACGTTCGCGGCGCTTTCGGCCAGTTCCTCGCCGAAGCAGCGCTGGTAGAATTCCGCCACGAGCGACCGTTCGAGGTCGTCGCACTTGTTAAGGAAGGTCAGCCGGAAGGCAAAGCCCACATCCTTGAAGATGTCGGCGTTTTCCGCCCAGGTGATGACGGTGCGCGGGCTCATCACGGTCGAGAGATCGCCGTTCATGAAGGCCTGGCGGGTCATGTCGGCGAGACGGACCATGTTGTTGACGATCTCGCGGCCCTTGGCGTCCTGGTAGTGCTTGGCCTTGGCCAGGATAATCTCGACTTCCTTGTCATGCGGCAGATAATTCAGCGTGGTGACGATGGACCAGCGGTCCATCTGCGCCTGGTTGATCTGCTGGGTGCCGTGATACAGGCCGGTCGTGTCGCCGAGGCCGACCGTGTTGGCGGTCGCGAAGAGGCGGAAGGCCGGATGCGGGCGGATGACGCGCGACTGGTCGAGCAGCGTCAGGCGGCCGGAGGATTCCAGCACGCGCTGGATGACGAACATCACGTCCGGGCGGCCGGCATCGTATTCGTCGAAGCAGAGCGCGACATTGTGCTGATAGGCCCATGGCAGGATGCCGTCACGGAATTCGGTGACCTGTTTGCCTTCATGGACAACGATGGCATCCTTGCCGACGAGGTCGATACGGCTGACATGGCTGTCGAGGTTGACGCGCACGCAAGGCCAGTTGAGGCGCGCGGCGACCTGCTCGATATGGGTCGACTTGCCGGTGCCGTGATAGCCCGAAACCATGACGCGGCGATTGTGGGCGAAACCGGCCAGGATGGCGAGCGTGGTCGCCCGGTCGAAAATGTAATCCGGGTCGATGTCCGGCACATAGGCGTCGGCGTCCGAATATGCCGGCACCTCCATGTCGACATCGATGCCGAACACCTTGCGCACGTCAACTTGCGTGTCGGGCATGTTGGCGATGTCGAGTTCCATCTTGTTCATGTCTTTCCTTACCGCGGCGTCTCAAGCCGCATGCGGTTCTTGCTGGCGCTGTTGTTTGACTTCGGCAGTTAGCACAGCCCGGCGGTCTTCAACAATTGGTAGGCTTGCACGACTTCGCGGAAGCGTTCCTCGGAGGCGCGGTCGCCGCCATTTGCATCCGGGTGGTGCTTTTTGACCAGAGCCTTGTACTGCGTCTTGATGTCCTCGGCGGTGGCGGAAGCCTTGAGGCCCAGCGTCGACATTGCCTTGGCCTCGAGCGGCTTAAGCTTGCGGACCAGCGGAATGGCGGCATTGGCGCGCCAGTTCGGGTCGCGCATGCGCATGGAGCGCGCGGAACCGGACTTCATGTCGGAAAAGACCGGCGCGGTCGCGTTGGCGTCCATGCGCTGCGTGCCCATCTTCCATGTAGGCCGATTGCCGGTCAGCGCATCCTTCTGGAACTTGGCGATCTCGTCGTCGCCGAGGCCGGAGAAGTAATTGTAATTCTTGTTATATTCGCGCACGTGGTCGATGCAGAAATGCAGATACTGGCCCTCGCGGTCGCGACCGGCCGGCGCCTTGTGGGTGCCGGGCTTCTCGCAACCGGCCCACTGGCAGTTCTGCGCCGTCGATTCCTCGACACGCTTCTTTTTCTTCTTTCCGTCCGGATTGATTCGGATGGAATCGAAATATTTCGAAGTAGGCTTCATATGACCATGGTTATGGGGCGGCGGTCCGCCTCAAACAAGCATTGACAGTGGAAGATTCAACGCGGCAATTGCCGGTACAGCGCCCAAAGGGACGCACTGGTTTACCCGTCAAAGCGCAGAGTGGCAAGGTAGGAAGCAAATGGGTCCGATTGAAGAACGCATCGTGAAAAAAATAGAGGAAGGCCTCGCGCCCGAACGGATGGCCGTGATCAATGAGAGCCATCTGCATGCGGGCCACGCCCACGGTCCTTCGGACGGATCGGGCGAAACGCATTTTCGCGTCCGCGTCATCTCGCCGGCCTTCGAAGGCTTGAGCCGCATCGAGCGCCACCGCACGCTCAATGCGCTGCTTACCCAAGAAATCGCCGACGGTGTCCATGCGCTGGCGCTGGAACCGGCGGCGCCGGGAGAGAATGTGCGCTGGTAGGTTCTAGTCCGCCTTGCGGAAATCCTCGTGGCAGGCGGCGCAAGTGCGGCCCAGCTCCGCGAAATGCGGCCGGATCTCGTCCACGCCTTGCGCGTTTTCCGCCGCCTGCGAAAGCGTGACAGCCTTGGCTTCGAGTTCGCCGGCAAGACCGGCGAAGCCGTCCCAATCCTCCCAGATCGCCGGCAAAGCCTCGCTGGGGCCGCTCGTCGAATTCCGCGGGAACATGTCGGTCATCCTGCCGGCATGATCGGCCATCCTTGCGGCGGCGGCCCGGACGGTTTCGGCGTCGAAATCCGTCTGGCCGCGAATCATCGATCCGACCTGTTTCATGCTCTCGGCGATCTCTTCCATCAGCCCCATGCGTTGCTTGACGATGCCTGTCGCGCTGGAGTGGGCGAAGGCAAGGCCCGAAAATGTCGTCAAAGCGAGAGCCGCCGCGGCAAGAGCGGTCGCGGGTTTCAGCATCATCTTTTTCCTTCAGTGAATTCCGTTGGCGCGTTGCAGCGCGCGCACATAAGTGACGATCTTGTCGATGTCGTCACCGCCGACGCCCTTGACTGGCGGCATGTCTCCAAAGGGCCAGTGATGCGCCCGCACGCCGCGTTGCGCCGCCATGTGGAAGGCGGCGTCGCCATGGTGGTTCGGTTCATAGATGATATGGACGAGAGGCGGCGCGACACCGTCCTGTCCGGCGGCGTTCGTGCCGTGGCAGGACGCGCAATTTGCGTTGAAAAGCGCCTCTCCCGACGATGCCTCGGCGGAGAGTTCAGGCACCGTCACCTCGACGAGCGCGGCGCCCGCTGACGCCATCTCGCGGGGCTCCGGCTGCAACGCGAACCGCCAGATCAGGATTGCCGCGACAGCAATCGCGGTTACCGCGACGATGATGTTCCTTGCCAAGACCAGATGCCTCCCGGGCGAATGCGTTTAGCGCGAGCGGCCGAGCAGGAAGCCGACCGCCATGCCCGCCAGAAAGATCAGGAGCACGATCAGCAGCATTCCGAAACCCATGCCGAAAAAGCCCCCCTCGCCGAAACCGTACATCATAGAGAAGCCTCCTCTTTACGTCGGGTCATAAAGGTTCCAGCCGGTGGAAGCTCAAGCCAAAAAGTTCACCGTCTTTCCGCCAGCATGGCGCGGTAGGAACGTATCTGCAGAGCGTCCGCCGACAGGTCCAGTTCGTCCGCCAGCGTCTCGATCCGCGTCGCCCAGCCGGAAAGGCTCGCCTCGTCATCTGTCATGACGGCGAGTTCGACGAAATCTCCGAGGCTCGGCACATGGTCCAGAGTCACGTGGAAATCGCCGAGGAACCATATATCGCGCTGTTTTTCGACGCGATCGATCTCGATACAGCCTTGTGCCGCCAGCATGGCGAGCGTCTTGTCGAAATCCTCCATGTCTGTTGCGATACATTCGTCCGGATCCGGCCCCTTGACGAACCAGAGCACCCGGTTCGAGGGCTGCATCGAGCGCACGACCTGCTGCTTGCCGGCGGCCGCGAGCTGCCCGTCCGGCCAGTCGAGGAAAATATCCATCTCGCTGTTTGCGAGCGTGAACGGCACGGCGCCGAGGGACTCCAGTCGGGCGCGGATCTCAGCCGGTTCGGATACAGCATATTTGCGTTCGACCTCGAAGCGTCCTTTGAAGTGATCGCCCGGATCGGCAAGCATGCCCTTTGCCGCGAGGCCCTGGGAAGGCTCGTCCATGGGATTTTCTCTCGAATTGTCCTGCCCGGCTTGTCTATACCGGGCGGATGCGAAGCTTGGTGATGCGGTTCTTCTCGCGCTTCATGACGACGAAGCGCTTGCCGTGAAAGGTGAATGCCTGTTTCTCGGCCGGAATGGTCTGCGCCTCATGGATGACGAGACCGGCGATCGTCGTCGCCTCCTCGTCGGGCAGGTCCCAGTCGAGCGCGCGGTTGATGTCGCGGATCGGAACCGAACCGTCGACCACCACCGAACCGTCGGCCTCCTGGCGCAGGCCGGCGACGTCCACATCGTGCTCGTCGGCGATGTCGCCGACGATTTCCTCGATGATGTCCTCGAGCGTTACCAGTCCCTCGACCTCGCCATATTCGTCAACGACGAGGGCGACATGCGCCTTGCGGCGCAGAAAGGCGTCGAGCTGATCGCGCAGCGTCGTCGTGTCGGGCACGAACCACGGCTTGTTGGCCACCTTCATGATGTCGATCTTCGAAGGCTCGTTGTCCACCGCATGCAGCGCGCGCAGCAGATCCTTGGCATGGACGATGCCGACGATGTTGTCGGTCTCGCCGCGCCAGACCGGCATGCGCGTATAGGGGCTTTCGAGGATTTCGGCGACGATGTCCGCCGGTTCCTGGTCGCCATTGACCATGCGCATATTGGTGCGGTGAACCATGATGTCGGAGACTTCCAGCTCGGCGAGGTCGAGCAGGCCGCCGAGGCGGTCGCGCTCCTCCTTGATCACCGAGCCTTCCTTGTGAAGCACCTCGACGGCGCCGCGAATTTCCTCATGCGCGCTGAGCATCGAGGCCGTATCGCTCAGATCGACGCCGAACACCTTGAGGATGCGGCGGACGAGGGCGTTGACGAGGCTCGAAAGCGGCCCGACGACGAGGACGAAGCGGCGGATGATCGGGGCGACGGTAAGAGCGAAGCGGTCGGGGTTGGAGATCGCCCAGGATTTCGGCAGCACCTCGGCGAAGACCACGAGCGTCACGGTCATGGCGATGGTCGCATAGGCGACGCCGGTCTGGCCGAAAAGGGTCAGGAAGACGCTGGTCGCCAGCGCCGATCCGAGAATGTTGACGAGGTTGTTGCCGATCAGCAGCGCGCCGATCAGCCGGTCCTGGCGGGTCAGCAAGACGTTGACGGACTTGGCGTTCAGGTCGCCGGAGCCTTCCATGGCGTGCATGCGGGCCCGCGACGTCGCGGTCAGCGCCGTCTCGGAGCCGGAGAAGAAGGCCGACATGGCGACGAGCAGCAACACGACGCCGGCAGTGATCCAGATTTCCATGACTATGCTCCGATCTTCTCGGCGAGGAAGGACCGCACTTCCGATTCCGGCACGTCTTTCGCGATGAAGGACTGGCCGATGCCATGTGTCAGGATGAAGTTGAGCGCGCCGCGCGTCACCTTCTTGTCCTGGCGGATGAAGCCGAGCATCGTCTCGGCGTCGTGGAGATGGGTCTTCATGGCATCGAGATTTGTCGGCAGCCCCGCCGTTTCAAGATGCGCGGCGACGCGATTGGCATCGTCGGGGCTCGAAAGGTTCATGCGCGACGAGAACTGGTGGGCCAGAACGAGGCCAATCGCCACACCCTCGCCGTGAACGAGGACCTGCGGATCGTATTTCGCGGCCGCTTCCAGCGCATGGCCGAATGTGTGGCCGAGATTGAGAAGCGCCCGGTCGCCGGTTTCGCGCTCGTCGCGGGCGACGACATCGGCCTTGGCGCGGCAGGATTCGGCAATCGCATGAATGCGCTCCGGCCCGCCCGCCTCGATCTTCGGCCAGTTGGCCTCCAGCCAGGAAAAGAAATCCGGCCTGTCGATCAATCCGTATTTCACCACTTCTGCGTAGCCGGCGCGGAACTCGCGCTTCGGCAGCGTGTCGAGAGCGCCGGTGTCCGCCAGCACCAGCCGAGGCTGATAGAAGGCGCCTATCAGGTTCTTGCCCTGCGGCGCGTTGATGCCGGTCTTGCCGCCGACCGAGGAATCGACCTGGGCCAGAAGGCTGGTCGGCATCTGCACGAACTGCATGCCTCGGCGCACCACCGCCGCCGCGAAACCGGCCAGGTCGCCGATCACGCCGCCGCCGAGCGCGATCACCGCGTCGCCGCGCTCCAGCCGGGCATCGAGAATTCGGTAGACGACGTCTTGCAGCATCTCGAAGCGCTTGGTCGGTTCGCCCGCCGGCAGGATGATCTCCGCAGCCTCGATGCCGGCCTTTCTCAGGCTTGCCGTGACGGTCGCCAGATGGTGCTTCGCCACATTTTCGTCGGTGACGATCGCCGCGCGGATGCCCGGCAGCACCGTCGAGACATGGTCGCCGGCATTTTCGAGCAGGCCGGGGCCGATCAGGATATCGTAGGAACGCTCGCCGAGCGCGACATGCACGGTCTCGGCGGCTGCTGTCATGGTCATTTTCCGGTGGTTCCCGTCGTTGCGGCGAAAGCGCCGGAGGTCTCGTTGTCGGACGTCTGTTTGCCGGCCGGCAATTGCAGGAAGCCGGCGATGGCGGCGGCCACATTGGCGGCCATCTCTTCCTTGGAAATATCCTGCGAACGGACCTCGACATTCGCCAACCGGTAAACGGGATAACGTTCGCTTATCAGCTTCTGCATGACCGCGCGCGGATCGGGCGCGCGCAGCAGCGGTCGGTTCTGGCGGCGCGAGACGCGCTCCATCAGCAGGTCGAGATCGGCCGACAGCCACACCGAGACGCTGTCGCGGCGGATCGCCTCGCGGGTCGTCTCGTTGATGAAGGCGCCGCCGCCGGTCGCCAGCACCTGCGGTCCGCTTTTCAGAAGCCGCGCGATGACGCGCTGTTCGAGGGCGCGGAACTCGGGTTCGCCATAATGCTCGAACAGTTCGGGTATCGTCATGTTCGAGACGTTCTCGATCTCTGCGTCCGCATCGATGAAGGGCAGGTCGAGCAGCGCCGCGAGCTTGCGCCCCACCGCCGATTTGCCGGCGCCCATCAGACCGACAAGCACGATGGACCGCGGACCGAGGCGGTCATGCACCGTGTCGCAAATGGCTTTGATTTCGGCGTCCATGGCTTGTTTCCGTCACTTTTCCGCTTAGCGCATGAACCCGCTTGCGCTGTCAAGAATTGTGAGGCGGACCGAGTTCGCGTTTGATTTTGGCGGCCGCGCGACGCATACCGGTTCACGAGACGAAAGGCGGCCGTTAAGATGGTATCCCGATGCCTAGCCTGATTCGCTTCCTGTTTACCCTCGCCGTGCTCGGCGGCCTTATCTATGGCGGCATGTGGGCGCTGGTGATGTATGTCGAGCCCAAGCCGCGCGAGATGAGCGTGCGCATCCCCAACGACCGTATCAATCCCGACAACTGACGGGCGTTTCTAACCGCTCTAACCGCCGGTAAACCTTCGCCTGCCAATATCGCCGGCATGATCGACGCATTCCTTGAAATGATGAGCGCCGAGCGCGGCGCGTCCGAGAATACGCTCGCTTCCTATCGGCTCGATCTGGAAGACGCGGAGGCTTTCGTGCGCAAGGCCAGCGCACGCAAGCTGTCCGACGCGATCTCGACGGATATCAGCGCATGGCTCCAGAGCCTCGACGCCGCGGGCTTCGCGGCCTCGTCGCAGGCGCGCAAGCTGTCCGCGCTCCGGCAGTATTTCCAGTTCCTCTATGCCGAGAATATTCGCGGCGACGATCCGACCGGCGTTATCTCCTCGCCGAAGAAGGCGCGTTCGCTGCCGAAAGTGCTGAGCGAGGAGGAGGTCGGCCAATTGCTTGAGCGCGCGGAGGCGGAGGCGCGAGACGGCGAAGCGTCGGCAAGGGTCCGCATGGTCGCCATTCGCACCCGGGCGCTCCTGGAACTGCTCTACGCTACCGGTCTGCGCGTCAGCGAACTGGTGTCGCTTCCGGTCAGCGTCGCGTGGCGCGACGATCCGTTCTTCATGGTCAAGGGAAAGGGATCGAAGGAGCGCATGGTGCCGGTCACCGATACGGCGCGCAGGGCGCTCGGCGAACATCTGGCCGCCCGCAATACAGACCCGCGCGCCGACGACTGCGCCTGGCTGTTCCCGGCGGAAAACTATTCGACCCACATCGCCCGGCAGGTCTTCGCCCGCGATCTGAAGGCGCTGGGCGCGCGTTGCGGCATCTCCGCCGCGAAACTGTCGCCGCATGTCCTGCGCCACGCTTTCGCCAGCCACCTGCTGCAAAACGGCGCCGATCTGCGCGTCGTGCAACAACTTCTCGGCCATGCCGACATCTCGACCACGCAGATCTATACCCATGTGCTGGAAGAGCGCCTGCACCGGCTGGTGACCGAACATCACCCGCTGGCGGGCGCCTGAGCGGGCAAGCGCTCAAGCTTGACATCCGCCGCGTTTGCCTCCACGTCACGGCCAACAGGGAGACCCATCGGACCTCTTTAAATGTCATTGTACAGCTATCTCGAGTTCGAAAAGCCGATCGCCGATCTGGATGGCCAGATCATGGAGCTGAAAAAGCTGCAGCAGGGCGAGAGCGGCGGCGTTGACGTGGCCGAGGAGATCTCGCGACTGGAAAAGCGTTCGTCGGAAGCGCTGGTCGAGATCTACAAGAAGCTCGCGCCCTGGCAGAAGGCGCAGGTGGCGCGCCATCCCGACCGGCCGCATTGCCAGGCCTATGTCGATGCGCTTTTCACCGAGTTCACGCCGCTCGCCGGCGACCGCAACTTCGCCGAGGACCAGGCGATCATCGCCGGCTTCGCGCGTTTCGGCGGCAATGCCGTCGCGGTGATCGGTCAGGAGAAGGGCTCCGACACGCAGTCGCGGCTGAAGCACAATTTCGGCATGGCGCGGCCCGAAGGTTATCGCAAGGCCGTGCGCATCATGGAACTGGCTAACCGCTTCGGCCTTCCGGTGATCACGCTGGTCGACACGGCGGGCGCCTATCCCGGCATTGGTGCGGAAGAGCGCGGCCAGGCGGAAGCCATCGCCCGGTCGACCGAGATGTGCCTCAACCTCGAAGTGCCGATCGTCTCCGTCGTCATCGGCGAGGGCGGCTCGGGTGGCGCCATCGCGATCGCCACGGCCAACAAGGTCTACATGCTCGAACACGCGATCTATTCGGTCATCTCGCCGGAAGGCTGCGCCTCGATCCTGTGGCGCGATGCCGCTCGCGCGAAAGACGCTGCAACTGCGATGAAGGTCACCGCGCAGGACCTCCTGGCGCTGAAGGTGATCGACGGCATCATCGACGAGCCCGTCGGCGGCGCGCATCGCGACAGCGCCAAGGTGATGGAGACGACGCGAAAGACGATCGACACCGCGCTGTCCGATCTGAACAAGCTCGACGGCCCGGGGCTGAAAAAGGCGCGGCGCGAGAAATTCCTCGCCATAGGCCGCGATCTCGGCTGATTGTTTGACTATGCGGAACCTGTCATACGGACGCCGCATTTTCGGCTGATTCGTGACGCTGACAATTGCGTGACCGGGGCCCCTGAAACCTTGCGGTAAGCGATGGTCAACTATAAGCGGGGATCGATGATTTTTCCGAGGCAGTCAGGGATGATGTTCCGACGGACCATGCTCGCGGCGACGCTGGCCTGCGTCACCGCGCTTGCCGGTTGCGAGACCAGCGATGTGCTCGACCTGAAGGCCAATGCGCCGATCCCGGAAGACGTGAAGAGCTTCATGGCGGCCAACGGCATGACCAAGTCTTCGCCGATCATGGTTCGCCTGTTCAAGGACGAGGCCGTCCTCGAAGTCTGGAAACAGCGGGACACTGGCCGCTTCGCCCTGGTGAAGAGCTACGAGATTTGCGCCTATTCGGGCAAGCTCGGCCCGAAGATCAAGGAAGGCGACCGGCAGGCGCCGGAAGGATTCTACTCGATCTCCTTCAATCTCCTGAACCCGAAGTCGCAATACCATCTCGCCTTCAATACCGGCTATCCGAACCGCTACGACCGCGCCAATGGCCGCACCGGCTCGAACCTGATGATTCATGGCGCCTGCTCGTCGGCGGGTTGCTATTCGATGACGGACGAGAACATCGCCGAGATCTACGCCTTCGCTCGCGAGGCGCTGCGCGGCGGCAAGCAGGACGCGTTCCAGGTCCAGGCCTTTCCGTTCCGCATGACGCCCGAAAACATGGCCAAGCATCGCAACGACCCGAATTTCGAATTCTGGAAGATGCTGAAGGAAGGCTACGACCATTTCGAGCTGACGAAAGTGCCGCCGAAAGTCGATGTCTGCGGCCGGCGCTATGTCTTCAACTCGGTTCCCGAGGAAGGCGAATTCAACGCCACCGCGTCGTGCCCGCCGATGAGCATGCCGGGCAATCTGCAGATGGCCTACCAGACGATGCAGACGCAGCAGGCTCTGGCCTTCGACAGGGCTGTCGCGCAGATGCAGGGCGGCGGCCAGTCGTCTTCGCCTTCGCCGCTTTCCAGCCTGTTCGGCTCGTCCAACAACTGATCGCATGGCAGACACCTACGACCTGCGCGGCCTGAAATGCCCGATGCCGGTTCTCAAAACGCGCAAGCGCATGCTGGGCCTTGCGCCCGGCGAGCGGCTTTGGGTCCACACCAGCGACCCGCTCGCCGTCATCGACATCCCGCATTTCTGCCAGGAAAGCGGCCATGCTCTCATCGAGATCGAGAAGGCTGAAGACGGCCACCGTTTCCTGATCGAACGCGGCGCGTGACAGGCGGTCAGGCAGGAAACGGCCTGTCGACCGTGTTGAGCGGCGTGACGATTTCGGTAATCAGTTCGCGCAGCCAGCGATGCTCCGGCGTTGCCGTCGAACGCCTGTGCCAGATCATGGTGAGCAGCGCCGGTTCGACGCGCATCGGCGGCTCATAGACATCGATGTCCAGTTTTTCTGCGATCCGTTCCGCCAGTTGCGACGGGATAAGAGCGATCAGGTCGGATTCGCTCACAGCGCGGTAGACGCCGGAAAAAACCGGCATGGTCATCACCACCCTGCGGCTGCGGCCGACACGGGCCAGCGCCGCGTCGCCCATGGCCTTCAGCTTGCCTTCGGGCGAAAACAGCACGTGGCCGAGATCGCAGAAGAGATCGATGGGGATCGTGTCGCCGGCTTTCAGGCCGGCATTCTTCAGGCGCGGATGGTCCTTGCGGGCGATGGTCGAGAAGCTCGACCAGAAGACCGGTTTGTGATCGACCCAGTCGGGAAAATCGGTTGCCGGAATCAGGGCGATATCGACTTCGTAGCGCTCCAGCGTGTCGACATAGGAGTCCGGCACGAGATCGACGAGTTGCACGCGCATGCCGGGCGCGCGCTTCGAGACCTCGTCGGCGAGCCGGGGCATCAGCATTTCGGCGAAGAAGTCGCTGCCCGACAGTTTGAACGTAGCGTCGCTGGTCGCCGGATCGAAATCCTCAGGGCCGGACAGCAGCGCCTCGAGGTCGTCGAGGATACGGCGCAGCGGCAGGGCGAGCGTCCGCGCATAGTCTGTCGGCTCCAGTCCCTGACCGCGCCGGAAGAAAAGCTCGTCGCGGAGTGCATGGCGCAGGCGGCCGAGCGCCGCCGAGACTGCCGGCTGGGACAGGCCGACCCGGCGGCCGGCTTTCACGGTCGATTTCTCCCGCAGCAACGCATCCAGCACCCGCAGCAGATTGAGATCGAAGCTCGCCATATTCGTCATGTGAATATCCTCGATATAATCAATCGATTTATCATATCTATTATTTTCCGATAGTGTGCGCCTCCACGAGAGCGCTTTCGTTTCCTTCCTTCAAATCGGAGAAAACGATGAAAGACCCCATCCTCGGACCCGACGCCATCGAGTGGCGCGGCGTCCACTACAAGACCATCCTGTCGACCGCCGACACCGGCGGCGCGATGTCCGTCACCGACAGCGTTTCGCCGCCGCATGAAGGCCCGCCGCGCCATGTCCATCACGACGCCGACGAGACCTTCATCGTGCTGTCGGGCGACGTGGAGTTCTACCTCGACGGCGAGACCTTCCTGCGCGGGCCGGGCGAAACCGCCTTCGTGCCGCGCGGCAAGGAGCATACCTATCGCGTCGCCAGCGACACGCCGTCGCGCCACCTCGTCATCCTGACGCCCGGCGGCTTCGAGGGTTTCTTCGCCGAAATGGCGGCGGGCAAGTTCCGCATTCCCGAGGATATGCCGGCGATCGAGGAAAGCGCGGCGCGTTTCCACCTGACCTTCACCGGTCCGCCGCTCGGCGTTCACTGAGGGAGGAGCAGGTATCATGAAAAATCCGGCAACTCTCTTCTTCGCGACCGGCGCGATCTTCGTGCTGATCGGCATGGGCTGGGGCATCCAGATGTCCGCGACGCAGGACCACAGCCTGTCGGCCGCCCACGCCCACCTCAACCTGATCGGCTTCGTCGTGATGTCGGTCTACGGGACCTATTATGCCCTCACGCCGTCTGCCGCGGCGGCGCGGCTGGCATGGATCCACTATGCGCTGGCGACGCTTTCGGTCGTCGTCATGATCCCCGGCATCGTCATGGCGATCCGGGAAGTCGACGAGACGGCCGTGAAACTCGGCTCGCTGCTCGTCGTCGCGTCGATGGCGCTGTTCCTCTACACGGTCCTGCGCAAGGGCGTCGGGCGGGCGGGAGCCGTCTGAACCAGGCTGGCTGTCAATGTAAAACGCCCGGTCATGGCCGGGCGTTTCCGCGTTACATCCCCGGAATCGCCAGCGGGTTGTCGGTCAGCGCCTGCGCGTCCGGCCGGTCCGGGGCGATCTGGCCGGTAAAGGCGGCGAACAGGCCCTCGATATGGGCGCGATTGCCGTTCCTGGCGATGACGACGAGCCGCGTCTCGGGTCTCCGCCCGCCCCAGCTGTCGAGCCGCACCGGCGGGTGGAAGACGGATTGCACACCATGGACGACCAGCGGCCTGTCCGGCCGCTCCACCGTCTCGACCACGCCTTTCATGCGCAGCAATTCGCGCGGCATGGAGGAGCGCAGGAGGTCGATGAACATCTCCACCGTCGCCGACGGGATCGGCCGGTCATGGGTCAGCGTGAAGGCCTCGATCGATGCATCGTGACGATTGACGTCATGATGGTGGTGGTGATGGGAGTGCGCTTCCGCAGGGACATCTGCGGCAGTCAGCGCCGCGTCGTCCAGCGCCAGAACGAAATCCGCCGCCCGCGCGTCGACAGGCGCGACCAGCGGATTGAGCGCGGACATGCGTGCGCGCAATGCGTCGGTCGGCGGCGCGATGTCGGTCTTGGTCAGCACGATCCGGTCGGCCAGCGCCACCTGCTTTCGCGCCTCCTCATGGCCTTCCAGGCTGGCAAGCCCGGTCGCGGCGCAGACCACGGTGACGACGCTGGCGACATGGAAGCGCTCGTTCAGCCCGGGCGTGGCGATGATCGCCTGCAGCACCGGCGCGGGGTCAGCGAGGCCGGTCGTCTCGATGACGACGCGGTCGAGCGCCGCGCCGGCGTCGATGCGCTCGGCAATCTGGAACAGCGTGTCGACGAGGTCGCTGCGCACCGTGCAGCACAGGCACCCGTCCGACAGTTCGATCATCGGCTCGGCCCCCTCGGCCGCCTCCACCAAGAGGTGATCGATGCCGACATCGCCGAACTCGTTGATGATGACCGCCGTGTTGGCGAAGCCGCCGGAACGGATCAGCCGGTTGAACAGCGTTGTCTTGCCTGCGCCGAGAAAGCCGGTCAGCACATGCACCGGTAGCGACTGGACTGGACGTGAGTTCATCGTCCGTCTCAGGCCCCGCTGTCTTCCGGGCGGAACTCAGGAATCGGGATCGCCCGGTCGCCCGTCAGGTCGAGCCCGGCGGCCTGGCGTGATTCCGCCACCTCGTCGGACAGGCGGATCGGGCGGATCACCGGCACCGGGATCTCGTCGACATACTGGCCGGCCAGCAGGATCGCCGACATGGACGCGCCCTGCGCGCCGCCGGTGAAGATCGTATCCGGGGTCAGCTCGCGCGTCAGCGGATGCATGTTGGACGAGGCGAACTGGTCGAGCGAGCGGTCCGCCCAGCGCGCATCGTTTGCCTCCTGCGAACAGACGGTGGCGCGGACATTGGTGATGTCCTTCGAACGATCCGAAGGCGGCGGCATCGAGGCCAGCACCGGCTCGAAGCTCTCGTTTCCTACCTCGGCAAAAGCGGCCTCCAGCAGGTCCGCGGCCTTTTCGGCGCGGCGCTTGGAGCTCATCTCGCCGAGCACGACGGCGATCAGCGTCGTGCCGTTACGGGTGGCCGAGCCGATGATGTTGAAGCCGGAATCGCAGATATAGCCGGTTTTCATGCCGTCGGCGCCGTCAAAGCGGCCGAGCAGCAGGTTGTAGCCGGTATAGGTGTGGTCGCCGTCCTTCAGCGCCTCGGTCGAGAAATAATGGTCGTATTGCGGATACTGCTTGCGGATCGTGCGCGCCAGAACGGCGAGATCGTAGGCGGTGGAATACTGCGCCGGATCATGCAGGCCGTGCGGATTGACGAAATGCGAATCCTCCATACCAAGGCTCTTTGCCGTGGCGTTCATGCGCTTGGCGAATTCCTCGACCGAGCCGGATACGGATTCTGCGATCGCCACGGCGATATCGTTGGCCGACTTGACCAGCATCATCTTCAGGGCGTTGTCGAGCGTGATGATGGTGCCGATCGGATAGGCCATGTGGCTCGGCGGCTTGCGCGCCGCCTCGAGCGAGATGCGTACCGGCGATTTCAGGGTCAGCCGGCCGGCCTCGATCTCCTGGAAGGCGATCAGCGCGGTCATCAGCTTGGTCAGCGAGGCGGGATGCCAGCGCTCATACTGGCGCTCGGCCTGCAGCACGCGGCCCGTCTGCACATCCACGACCATGGACGGATTGGCCGACGCTGCACCCCCCACGAGTGCGAAGAGGAGGACGAATGCGATGCGAAGCATGGGCGAACGTTGTCCGGCGAACATAGACATTCCCTTGGCGGTAAAGCGGCCCCGCGTCTGTGTAGGCGAAGGCGGGACCGGCGTGCAAGCCGTCGCCGGCCTGCCTGCAAGAACTTGTCTTGCACTGTGGGAGAAATGTGCCACTGACGTGGCGGATCAAGAGGAAGTTGTTCCCCGACGGGGCTTGTTCTCTGCGACAGCCCCCGCCATGTTCGTTTCAACGCTCCAACGAAGGACTTTTTCATGCCGATTCTCAATCGCGCCCACGAAATGGCGGAGGAAGTGACAGGCTGGCGCCGCCATCTGCACAGCCATCCCGAATTGCTGTTCGATGTGCATGAGACGGCGGCCTTCGTGGAAGAGAAGCTGAAGAGCTTCGGCTGCGACGAGGTCGTGACAGGCCTGGGGCGCACCGGCGTCGTCGCCGTGATCAAGGGCAGCAAGGGGCCGGGCGAAACGTTGGGTTTTCGCGCCGACATGGATGCGCTGCCGATCCGCGAGATGACCGGCAAGGACTACGCCTCGCAAAATTCCGGCAAGATGCATGCGTGCGGCCATGACGGCCACACCTCGATGCTGCTCGGCGCGGCGCAATATCTTGCCGAGACGCGCAATTTCGCAGGTACTGTGGTCGTCATCTTCCAGCCGGCCGAGGAGGGCGGCGGCGGCGGCCGCGAAATGGTCGAGGACGGGCTGATGGACCGTTTCGGCATCGACCGGGTCTACGGCATGCACAACATGCCGGGCGTGCCGGTCGGGCAGTTCACGATCCGCAGCGGCGCGCTCTGGGCGTCCACTGACGAGTTCAAGATCACGGTTACCGGCCGCGGCGGCCATGCGGCATGGCCGAACCAGACGATCGATCCGATCGTCATCGGTTCCCAGATCGTCCAGGCGCTGCAGACGATCGCGTCGCGCAATGCGGATCCGGTTTCGGCGATCGTCGTTTCGGTGACGCAGTTCCACGCCGGTACGGCGCACAACATCATTCCCGAGGACGCCGAAATCGGCGGCACGATCCGCGCCCTCTCGCCGGAGAACCGCGCGCTCGGCGAGGCTCGTCTGCGCGCCATCGCCGAAAATATCGCCGCCGCCCATGGCGCGACGGCCGAAATCGAGTGGCGCAAGGGCTATCCGGTGATGATCAACCACAGCGGCGAGGCGGATGTCTGTGCGCAGGTCGCCAGCCGCGTGGCCGGCGACAATGCGGTCGAGACCGAGGCCGCGCCGATGATGGGCGGCGAGGATTTTGCCTATATGACGGAGGCGCGGCCCGGCGCGATGATCCTGATCGGCAATGGCGACACGGCCGGTCTTCACCACCCGGCCTATGACTTCAACGACGAGATCATCCCGCTCGGCATTTCCTACTGGGCGGCGCTCGCCGAGGGCAACGGCAGGGCCGCCTGAAGCGCGCCTTTACGAGTTTTCAAAGCGATCGTGCTCTGGTATCAGCAACGCGGCGGTCCCGTAGCTCAGCAGGATAGAGCATCAGATTCCTAATCTGAGGGTCACTGGTTCGAATCCAGTCGGGATCACCATTTTTCGTCATCCGCATCAGTCGGTTGTGACGGAGCCTTGGCTCAAGGCCTCGCACCAATGGGCTCAAGTACCGCATAGGTACCGAACTTTAGATTATTGCGGTCAGTTGGTCAGCTCTGTAGAGCGCTTCTTGACCTCCCCTGTGGGCTCAAATCATGCTACCCAAAAAACCTGAGTTTGGTTTGGGGGTGTCGTGAGCGACCTTAATATAGAGAATTTCATCTGGAATATTGCTGATGATGTACTCCGCGACGTGTTCAGTCGAGGGAAGTATCGCGACGTAATCCTTCCAATGACAGTCATTCGTAGGCTTGATGCTGTGCTTGAACCGACTAAGGCAGCTGTCCTGGCTATGAAGGAAAACCTCGACAAGGCCAAGATTGCGAACCAGGAAGGAGCGCTTTGTCAGGCTTCCGGTGAAGCGTTCTACAACGTTTCTCAGTACTCGCTTCGTGACCTCACCTCGCGCGGAAGGGCGCAGCAGCTACGAATCGACTTTGAAGCCTATTTGGATGGCTTTTCGGACAACGTTCAGGAAATCCTCGATCGGTTTAAATTCCGCAATCAGATCCCCACCCTTGTCGAAGCGGACGCGCTCGGCGGCCTCATCGCGAAGTTTCTTGATCCCGCAATCAACCTGAGCCCTCGACCAGTTCTCGATCAGGACGGGCGCTTGAAACTCGCCGGCCTTGATAACCACAGCATGGGAACAATTTTCGAGGCGCTGGTGCGGCGGTTCAATGCCGCAAACAATGATGAGGCAGGTGAGCATTGGACGCCGCGCGATGTCGTTGGCCTGATGACCAATCTCATTTTCCAGCCCGTCGCGGATGACATCCAGTCAGGAACTTACTTGGTTTATGACGGTGCCTGCGGCACTGGTGGCATGCTGACTGTTGCTGAAGATACTCTACACCGATTGGCGGCAGATCACGATAAGGAAGTCGAAATCCATCTATATGGCCAGGAGGTCAATCCGGAGACCTATGCCATCGCTAAAGCCGACCTTCTCCTGAAGGGAGAGGGTGCCGAGGCGTCGAACATTAAATACGGATCAACGCTCTCTTCGGATGCCTTTCCCTCCGAAGAGTTCGACTTCATGCTCTCCAATCCGCCCTATGGAAAGAGCTGGAAGACTGATCTCGAAAAGATGGGCGGCAAGAAGGAGCTGAAGGATCACCGCTTCACCATCGAGCATGCCGATGATCCGGAATACAGCCTGATCACGCGCTCAAGCGATGGTCAGATGCTTTTCCTCGCCAACAATCTGACCAAGATGAAAACGAACTCCAGGCTCGGCAGCCGGATAGCCGAGGTCCACAATGGGTCCTCGCTTTTTACCGGAGACGCCGGCCAAGGCGAGAGTAACCGAAGCTTCGCTCAACGGCTTTCCAAGCAAGGACATTGAAGAGCGGCTTAAGAGCGATCCTTATCGCTTCCTAATTGTCGCCGACAAATTTCAAACTGGATATGACGAGCCGCTTCTGCACACGATGTATGTCGACAAGCCGCTTTCTGACATCAAGGCAGTTCAAACCTTGTCCCGGCTAAACCGTGCACATCCGAAAAAGCACGACACATTCGTTCTGGATTTTATGAATGACGCCGAGGCGATGGCTCGCGCCTTCCAGAACTACTATCGGTCGACGATCCTGAGCGAGGAAACCGACCCCAACCGTCTTCATGATCTCATGGCCGATCTGGATGCTTGCCAAGTCTATTCAAATGAGCAAGTTGAAAAGCTCAGCAATCGCTTTCTGGCTGGCGAAGGACGAGACAGGCTGGACCCGATTCTCGACGAATGTGTTGCAATCTACAAGACCGATCTTGATGAGGACGGCCAGGTTGATTTCAAGGGAAAGGCCAAAGCCTTCGTGAGGGCATACGGATTCCTCGCTTCGATCCTTCCCTATTCGAACGCAGATTGGGAACGGCTATCCATTTTCTTGAACCTTCTGATCCCGAAACTGCCCGCACCCAAGGAAGAGGACCTCTCCAAAGGCATTTTGGAATCTATCGACATGGACAGCTATCGCGTGGAAGTCCAAGCGACGACTTCTATCCAGCTAGATGACGAGGACGCGGAAGTCGGACCTGTACCAACAACGGGCGGCGGGGGCTTGCCTGAGCCGGAGCTTGAACGCCTGAGCAACATCGTGCGCTCGTTCAATGAACAGTTCGGTAACATTGATTGGAAAGACGGCGACAAAATCAGGCAGGTGATCGCGGAAGAGCTTCCGAGGAAAGTTGCAGAGGACAAAGCTTACCAAAATGCCCGCGCAAATTCTGACAAGCAGAATGCGCGAATCGAGCATGACCGGGCGCTAGATCGTGCAATGAATGATCTGCTCTCCGACCACACAGAGCTCTTCAAACAGTTCAGCGATAACCCAGCATTCCGGAAATGGCTTGCGCAAACAATTTTTGACGCGACCTACCGGTAATCCTTGGAGTCCGCGTCGACGTTGAGTAGAGCGTAAGAAACTCTCTTCAAGAACCTCTTGTGCCTGCCGTCCGGTGCAAAACTAGCACCAAGCATATGATCGCCGACCACCTTTGAAGCCTTGTCGCCGTACCATTCTCGATAGCGCTCGGCCGCCGTGATCACTTCGTCGTCGCTTGGTTCCCGGCGCCGATCCCAACGCTCCACTATCAGAATGAGAATGCCGCCGATAATGGCGGCACCGTACCAGGTGGCGAGAGCACCATACATCCACCCCATAATGGCTGACAGTCCGTCCAACAGCGTTTCTCCACGTCAAGCAACCGTAGATTATCGTCTACACGACCATATGGGAACCTAAAATGTGACGCTGAGTCCGTAGACGATAAGTCTACATTCCACGCTCATATTCCAATGAGCGACTATCGTAAAATCTTGGGGAATAACGTACGCGAACGGCGGCTCGCTGCCGGCATGTCTCAAGAACAACTCGGCTTGGAAGCCGGGATCGATAGGACCTACATTTCCGGGATCGAAAGAGGGGTACGCAATCCTTCGTTGGACCTGATCGTTCGGATTGCCGCGCAGCTTGAGTCCACTCCGGCAAAGCTTTTGGCTGCTCCTGGCGAACCGACTTAGCCTACCACAGCCACAGCGCCTCGCGCGCGTAGGTATGCCACCCATCCCAGAGCCTAGCCTTCGATACTGACCCTGTCCCAGGGGAATCAGCCCGCCAAGACAGCGATACGGTGCTTCAGCCGGTGTCCAGATGATGGGTCACTGACCAAGTCCTTGTTCTCAAATGTGTTTGAGGAAGCCGGCCCTCAGATTGAGTATCTGAAGGGCGCTTTCTGACAATCGATTTGTTGAGCGTGTTGAACCAGATGCCTTATGAAACCTGGACGACAAAGGGGCGGTCTGTAACGACGAAACTCTCGTAGCTTCAGCCTCGACACGCTCAACAGCCTTCAGTCGTCCAGCAGCCCGTCAGCCTCATCATCTGTCAGCTTCCATTCAGGTGCTGCATCTTCGCCATCGGGTGTCCCGATGTAGTAGCCGGCGCCCAACCTGGGTCCGATCCTAATGCCGCGGGTGTATGTCCAACCGATACGCTCCATTACCGATTTGAGCGCTTTCGAATGATATTGCTGCTGCTTGCCTGGTTCCATACGGAGGATTTCGGTCAAAATGTAGCTCGAATGGAGCCGGGTCACACCATGTTCACTGATGTGGCTTTCTATAATCGGAACCCAAGGGTGGTCCGCGAGACGATCTTCCTGCATATTGCTCGCTTCCTCCCAGAGGTGCTGCGGCAAAGTCAATGGCTCGCCTGTGGCGTCGATCTGACACGCCTCCGCCCAAAGCTGGTCCCGATCTCGCTCTAGCTGCTCCAGATTTATCTCTGCAGTTTGAACCGGCCAGAAGCGCCGGTTGCCGGTAAGGTCCTGCAAATAGCCGGATGAGTTCGTCGTGCCGATAAAAATGCTGCGGCGCTTTGCGGACTTTGGGAATCGGGCATATGGCTCCCGAAAGCGATCTTCTGTACGCGATACAAAAGCCTTCAGCGCTTCAGCTTCGGACCTGGTCATGGCTGTCAGCTCGCCGAGCTCAAATATCCAAACGCCCTGCAGCAACATGGCAGCATCTTTGCTGTCGACCCGGCCTAGTTCAGCATCCGAATAGAAGTCCCCGGCCAAAATCCGAACAGCCGTGGACTTTCCTGATCCTTGCATTCCTTCCAAAATCAGAACGGTGTCAAACTTGCACCCTGGCTGTCTTGCCCTTCGGATGGCCGCTAATAGCGTCTTTCTGCCAATCTGGCGGATTAGCTCGGAGTCTTCCGCTCCGAGGTAGTCGATCAGCCATCGGTCGAGCCGCGGTTGGCCATCCCATTTCAGGTCTGCAAGATAGTCGGTCAAAGGGTTTATTCGGTTCTCTAGCGCGAGAGAATAGAGCGCTTCCGCCACATCATCCTTTTTGAAAGACACACGGTGCTGTTCGTGCAGAAACAAGCGCACCACGCGGATGAGGTCATCGCTCAGCGTGCGGCCTACCTGGTTGGGCCACGGCATTTGCGCTGCTGCTAAATATGATTGCTGCACGACTTCGTCATACGTCGGGAGGAGTCGAGCCGACCTGAGCAATGCGATGCAGTTGCCAAAAGTGGGCTTAATCGCCCCGGCAGTGGTTCGCTCAACCGGCAGCTCGCGAAAGGTCTTCGCAGCATCAGGAAAATCTATTGCGACGCTTTCTGCTCCCGCTTGGCCAATGGCATATAGATAGGCGTTTCGGCACTTCTCGCGAATCCAGTCATCATCGTGCGTGGAGCCCCAAAAATGTATCATGAGCTCGGCAGCCGTGGCCTCGTTGAGGTTATGGTCGCGTAGCGCGCAAGCAATTTTGTAGGTCTGCACGTCGCTGCCTTGCCCTTCGGGCAAAGGCACCTGTTGTCGCAGGAAGTGTTTAGCCCAAGCTATATCGGCCTCATGATCTTCGCTGCCGACGGTCGATCCAAATTCGTGCTGAACGGCCATCTGTGCCGACGGCTTCTCCAGCGCCGTTAAGACAGGCCCAGGTGCCGCCGGGAATGAAGCTGCATCTTGACCGGGCCATTGCCGCCAGAAATAGCGTGTGCCTGACGGATGGATGCTCGGCGGGATGACCATCAAATGCCCTTCGGTCCAAAACTCGACACCTTTCCCAAGCTTAGGCAGATCACTCCGGATCGGCATGGCGGACGGCTTCGAGAGGTAGAAGTGAAACCCTCCACCCCCGGTCTCAACACTCGGCACCCGTCGCAGATCAAGGCCGAATTGGCTCTGAAAATCAGCCTCAACGTTCGCGAACCAATCGGCATCCTCCGGGAAATGTTTTCGGTCAATGTCGATGACGAGATCGTCCCTGCCTAGGCGCCAACCCAAATTTCCGCCGCCCAATAGATGCGCCAACAGTTCTTCACGCTTGAAGGTTTTAGTCCGCCAATCCGAAAGCGGACGCTTGTCTTGAGACCGCAGCGGGATGAGAATTTTTCCCCTGCTCAGGAACCAACTCATCGCGTTCTCCGCTTCCGCGATTGCGTCCGCGTCGAAAAGTGTGTTCTGGCGTAACGTCACCGGTTCGCCTCCCCGCGAATGAAGGCATCGAGGTCATCGATATGGTAGCGGATAAGATTGCCGTTGACGGCGTGGTAACGGGGGCCTCGGCCTAGGGCACGCCAAGATTTTAAGGTGCCGTAGGTACACCCCAGATAGCCCGCAGCCCGATGAGTATCGAACCACGGTGTGGAATGCTGGGTATCCAGCACATCGATCATGATAGAGCGGATGTCTTCCGCCGTTACGGATTGAGCCATTGGATAGACTCCTCTTGTCGTCAGAGGAGCATCCTTCCCGCCGGTCCGGGTTCCGCAGGGTTGGGTGCCTGCGGCTAACGTGCCTGTTCATCCGGTCGGATGGCTGCCATTGCCATCAATAGAACAGGTCCCTTGAGATAACGCATCGGTTGGCCACCGACTTCTCCAGGAGGCGCAGATGCATTCGCACCACCGACACCACACTATCAGCCAAAATCGACCTCGGATACCAACGTTTCAGTCTTCCGATTTCTTTCGGATGAAATATGGGTTGTCCTCCTGGGTGAATTCGAAAACGGCTTTTCGGGCCCGGTAGAGGAAGCAATTGAGCTGTTCAGCCGCATCGAGGTCGAACAAAGCTATATTGAACCCATCATCGCCAAAGGCGCTCTTGTAAACAACACCGTCATATCCAAGGTCAGCGAAGAGCTCCGCGAGGAGTTGAGTTGGAGCATAGCCTGCCGTGTCGTCAGACCGTGTTACCGGATCGGCGAACGCATGATCGATCTGGGCCCAAACAGCCTCCTCGCGTTCATCGGCGTCCGGCTCCTCAAGGTAAAACTTTTGGCTTGCATGATGCACCGAACAGTCCACGAGCCTAAGAGCTCGTGTCGTCTTAAACTGGGCTACCGAAATGAGAGACCCCACGCCGGGCCGAACCTCGGACATCGCTGAATCTTTTGTCGTCGCGATATACAAGCATGGAATACCTTTGGGATTGACGCGCCCTTCGTAAGCGCGATCCGCCAGCGGCCTCATTCGCTTGGGCTCAAAAGCTGCCGGTATATCGTCATCGATTTGGTCCTCGAAACGCCACCCATGACCCAGCTGAGCGCGCCAGAACACCTTGGAGGGCGGCAGCTCGCGGATGCGCTTGTCGACAGTCGCGGCAACTGTATCGAGGAACACCTTGGTCTCCTCGGACCAGATGTACCTGCGTCGTCGTGACACCTCTCTGCTGAAATTCCAGTAGCTACGCCACGACCGGAATGCTGGCCGATCCGTCATTTGTTTCCCTCCGCACGTTCCTGACGCCGGCACTTTGAAGCAGATAGTCAGTGACCATCTGCTGATATTTACGCAGGTGTTCTACCAGATGTTCGGGGTGCACGTATCCGCCGGAAGCGCCAGGTAGTCTTTGGCCGAGCAATAGGGCGCTTTCCGCATAGGGGACTCCTGCGGCGATGGACAGTGTGCGGTACAAATGGCGATAGGCATGAGGCGATGGGAAACCATCCTTATGCTTCTCACGTGCAACCTCCACATGACCGGATTTCGCTTTTGGCGCTGGCCAGAGCCAGCGGCTTCCGATCCGCTCATCTTCGTCCATCCTGCGCCGGAATAGTTCAATGAGAAAATCGGACAGTGGCACGATCATCGGTCCATTGACCTTCATATGACGCAAGAGCAGCGTACCGCGCTCCAGGTCGATATCCCGTCGTTCGGCTAACAAAAGCGATGTCTTGCGTATGCCCGTGAACATGAAAGCGCGGTGCAAGTCGCGCCGAAGCGGCATCAACTCCTCCGTGTTCGCCCACCATTTTGCCAGATCGATCGGAGCCACAGTGCGGGGTTTCGGGGTCGCGATACGAAGATGCTGCACCGGATTGTCGGCAATCGTTTCATCGATCCGAATGGCTTCGTTAAGGAGTGCTCGGAAAGTTCGCATGACGCCGGAGGCGGTGGTTTTGCCGTGGCGGGTTTTGAGTTGGTCATAGAGGTCACGCACCTCCTGGCGGGTGATGTCGGCCGCCGCCCGGGTACGGTACCCCTTGAGGTATTTCGCGACGTGGGTCCGGTAGCTCTCTTCGGTGGTCGGTCGCAGCTCCCGGTCGGCTACATAACGCTCCAGCAATTCCGCTATCGTGATTCCCGTTTCAGGAGCCCTGGCGGTGGGGTCCTCGCCAGACTGAATGCGGCTCATGAGCTCGCGCGCCTGCCGCCTTGCCTCACGCAGCCCGATACGGTCGCATCGGTCGATCTTGACGCGGACGGTACGAATATGCCGACCGTTGCGTCTGACATCGCCCTGGACCGCATAGGTCTTGGTTGTCTTGTGACAGACCACCAAAAGACCCTTGGCCTGCTCGTCGCGCCAGATACCGGAACCGAGCGGCAAATCCCGGATACGCGCCTCTGTGAGATTTAAAACTGCCATGGCCGTTCCCCGATAAGTACCGGGCCGAAAAGCCCAAAAGTACCGAATTAAGAACCGTGCGGGCACTATCCACGATCAACCCGCATCAACCATGCTGTCGCGTTTTTCCTTGGAAAGATATCAACAATTGACCTACATTTACCCATCCGCACGGCTTCTCGACGTGCTTCCTAATCTGAGGGTCACAGGTTCGAATCCTGTCGGGATCACCAGTTTCCGATATATCGGTTTTCTTGGAGTGTTGCGGGCCGTCATGGCCCGGCTTTGCGCCGCGTCTCTCACGCGGCGGCGCATATGCGTCTTACGAGCGGTCGAAGGTCGTGCCTTCGAAGCTTTCGGCGGCGAAGTCCGCGCCGGCCTGGTTCATTTTGACGGTGTAGCCGACGGCGACGATCGACAGGAACATCAGCGTCAGCATCAGACGGGGAAGTAGATTTGCAGCCATTTTGCCTCTCCTGGATGCGGCGTCTTTTTGCGCCGTTATCTTGGAATGATCGGAGAGTACCCCTTCCAAAAGGTTGCCGACGTGCATTTCGGCACAGGGGAACCGTGTCAAAAATGAGGCGTGGCTAACATTGGCTTAAATCGGACCCCAAAATCCCTGTTTTACGGCCGTCAGGCGCCGGTTCATCATTTCCGGCTCGTGCTCATCGCCGGCCGCGGGCGACGTCTCCGCCATTATCCAGCCGCGCTGAGAAACCGCCAGAACGGCAGGAGCGTCTCGAAATGGCCGAGGCACTTTCTCATGAGGTCCGGCTCAGTCGCCGATTGCGAGCTCTCGAAATCGCGCCACAGCGCAAGTCCCTTGTGTAGCGACAGCGCCGCACGGGGGTGGTCGGCGGGAAAGCCGGCCGGTACGCGCTTGAGCGCCGGCTCGTTCAGCCGGTAGCCGTCGGCGATGAGGCCGTCGATCATCTTTCCCAGTTCCTCGCCGCGCGCACCGGCAATCGTCTCGCGATACCGCTCCAGCATTGGCTTGGGGAACTCGAACGTACCGCATCCCAGCGTACAGTATTCCGTCGACAAGCCGAACATGAAGGCCGGCGCGCCCTCGCCGCCGCCGACAGGCATCCACGAGATATGGATATGGGTGTTGTAGGGCGTCTTGTCCTTCGAAAAACGAATGTCGCGGTTGATGCGGAAGATCTTCGGTTTCTGGGCCGTGCCGGTCAGCCGCTCCAGTTCGCCAGCCATGATATCGGAAAAGGCCTTGGAGGGAGCCTTCACCGCGGCCTCGTAGGACTTGCGGTTGGCGTCGAACCAGTCGCGGCTGTTGTTGGCCTTCAGTCCGTTGAGGAACGCGAGGGTTTCGTCGCTGAAGCCGGAAAAGCCGGTTGCAGGCATGGCGTATCCTCCTATTTCGGCGGCAGCGTCGTCACGAAGGAGACGGACAGCGAGGTCAGGGCGCGCATCGCCTCCGGCGTCGCGGCGTCCTCGTCGAGCCAGATGAAGCCGCCCATCCTCCGCCCGCCATGCTCCATCGGCCTTGTGCCGGGCTCTCGCAGCGCCTCTTCCTCATTGTCCTTGCCGACCCGGAACATGAAATGCGCATTGCCGGATTTCTCGCGCCGCGCCGCGCCGATCATGTTGCCGTCGACGAGAAAGCACAGCCCTCCCATCATCCTCTTTTCCGAGAGGCCGGGCAGGCCGTCCAGCAGGTCGCGCAAGCGCTGGTTGAGCTCTTCGTCTAACGCCATGCCGCATGCTAGCTGAAAAATCGGCCCCGCAAAGCCGATTTTCGGCCGGACGTCATGCCTACTGACACATCCGGACGTGACAGAGCCGGTTTCACGCTGCAAAAGTGCGGCGAACCGAAATGGCGCGAACGGAAACCATGCCCGGCATCGACGAACTGAAACAGGACGCCCTCGACATCTTCCTTGCCGGCGTCGCCGCGGCGGATCCGCATGACGCGGTGGTGAATGCGCTGGAAGTCCATGACGGCGAATGGTCGAAGGCGGGGCGGATCTTCGTGATCGCGGCGGGCAAGGCGGCGGTGCCGATGATGCGCGCCGCGCTGGAAACCCTGCCGGAAGGCAAGATCGCCGAGGCGCTCGCCGTCACCAATTACGAAAACGTCGCCGAGATCGACGGCGTCACGGTCATCGGCGCATCGCATCCGCTGCCCGACGAGAACGGCGCGGCGGGCGCGCGTGAGGTAGAGCGCATCGCGCATCAGGCGAAGGCGAGCGACCTCGTTTTGTGCCTTGTCTCCGGCGGCGCGTCGGCCTTGATGCCCGCGCCGGTCGAGGGCGTGACGCTGGAGGAGAAGATCGCCACGAACGATCTGCTGCTCAAATCCGGCGCTGACATCGTCGCCATGAACATCGTTCGCAAGGCCCTGTCGCGGCTGAAAGGCGGTGGACTGGCGCGCGCCATCTCGCCGGCGCAGGGCCTTGCCCTGATCCTCTCCGACGTGCCGGGCGACGATCTCGCCATCATCGCCTCGGGCCCGACCGTCGCCGATCCCGCGCCGCCGGCAAAGGCGCTGGAAATTGTCCGCGGTCTCGGTCTTGCCGACCGCCTGCCACAAAGCGTGATGGCGCATCTGGAAGCGCGTGCCTCGCATCCGGCGAAGGACTTCGTTCACACGACCGAAAACCTGTTGGTCGGCTCCAACCGCATCAGCCTCTCCGCCACCGAAAACGCCGCGGATCATCGCGGCTACGAGGTCATCGTGCTGTCGGAATGGCTGGAGGGCGACGTGCAGGCCGCCGCCGAAGCCTTTCTCGACGCCGGGCAAACCGCCCCGGCCGGTCAAAAGACCGCCATCCTCGCCGGCGGTGAAACCTCCGTGCATGTCACCGGCACCGGCAAGGGCGGCCGCAACCAGGAAATGGCGCTGCGCTTCGCGAAACTCTGCGAGAGCACTCCCTTACCAAGGGAGTGGGCGTTCCTGTCAGGGGGCACCGACGGCCGCGACGGCCCGACCGACGCGGCGGGCGGCCTTGTCACACCGCAGACAATCCCGGCGCTGGAAGCCAAGGGCCTGTCGGCCGAGGATTACCTCGCCAGCAACGACGCCTATCACGCGCTCAGGCAAGCCGACGCGCTGGTCATGACCGGCGGCACCGGCACGAATGTGGCGGACCTGCAGGTGCTGTTATTGGGCCTCTAGTTCGGCAATCCAAGTGGAGACGAGTTCAGCGAATTGTCTCTCTTCCGTATCAGGCAGCAACTCTTCCTGGAGAAAGGGCAATCTGACCCGGTCGCCATGCCTTCGGTGCGCAGCACTGTCTGCAACGAACGCTTCTGCGAGATCTTGATCGGTGATGCCGGGAAACGGATCTGGGTGTTCTGTTTCAACACGTGAATACAGTACGTATTCGAGCTCTTCGTCAAAAAAAAACGAGATTCCTGCCGTTGGTGCGACAATCGCCATTTGCTGGTCGTAGGCGTTCGCTTCCACGAAATCGGACCAAACCGCGAAATCGAATTTGCAAGTGCGTATGACAATCGGATTTGGAATCGAGAGATTAGCCAGCAGGATTTCCCCATTCACTGCGGAGAGCTTGTTCTCGATAGCGTCTTCGATGCGCACGCCATTGATCGTGTAGTTCTCTCGAGAGTAACTGCCGCCCCAAATCAGATGGTTTCTTTGCCCGGCAATCGGTCGTGCAAACAGGTATTCCCCGCCCGGAAACTGGGTCGTTTTCAGTTCAAGATATGGCCAGATTGCATCGAGATTTTCATCTGAAACGACTTGCCAATCGTGCTTCGTAAAGTCCTGCAATCGATGTTGCGTCAGCGTTCGGGTCATCGCGACAATTCCCGCGTCGCCTCGTCCAGCCCCTTGAGCGTCAGCGGATACATGCGCCCGCCCATGATTTCGTTGAGCATCTGCGTCGACTGGGTGAAGCGCCAGCGGTCCTCGCGCTCGGGGTTCAGCCAGATCGTCTTGGGGAACTTGTCGAGCACGCGCTGCATCCACACGGCGCCGGCCTCCTCGTTCCAGTGCTCCACCGAGCCGCCGGCCATGGCGATCTCGTAGGGGCTCATCGTCGCGTCGCCGACGAAGACGATCCGGTAGTCCGGTCCGTAGGTATGCAACACGTCGAAAGTCGGGATCCGCTCGGCATGGCGGCGGCGGCGATTGTCCTTCCACACGCTCTCGTAGAGGCAATTGTGGAAGTAATAATATTCCATGTGCTTGAACTCGGCGCGCGCCGCCGAGAACAGCTCCTCGACGACGCGGATATGGTCGTCCATCGAGCCGCCGACATCGAAGAACATGACGAGCTTCACCGCGTTGCGGCGCTCGGGCCGCATCTTCACGTCCAGATAGCCGTGTTCGGCGGTCGATTTGATCGTGCCGTCGAGATCGAACTCGTCATGCGCGCCCTGCCGCGCCCAGCGGCGCAGCCGTTTCAGCGCCACCTTGATGTTGCGCGTGCCGAGCTCGACCGAATCGTCGAAATTTTTAAATTCGCGCTTGTCCCAGACCTTCACGGCGCGGCGATGCCGGCTTTCGTGCTGGCCGATGCGCACGCCCTCGGGATTGTAGCCATAGGCGCCGAAGGGTGAGGTGCCGGCCGTGCCGATCCATTTCGAACCGCCCTGGTGGCGGCCCTTTTGCTCCTCGAGGCGCTCCTTCAGCGTCTCCATCAGCTTGTCGAAACCGCCGAGCGACTCGACCAGCTTCTTTTCCTCTTCCGAGAGATGCTTTTCGGCCAGCCGGCGCAGCCACTCCTCCGGCAGCGCCATCGGGTCGATCCCGGTTTCGCCGGAGACCGCCTCCAGCCCCTTGAAGACGTGGGCGAACACCTGGTCGAACCGGTCTATATGGCGCTCGTCCTTCACCAGCGCGGCGCGCGCGAGAAAATAGAAGCCCTCGACGTCATAGGTGACGAGGCCTGCCTCCATGCCTTCCAGCAGCGAGAGATATTCGCGCAGCGAGACGGGAACCTTGGCGGCCTTCAGTTCGAGGAAGAATGGAATGAACATGGCCGCTTTCTATCACGATTTTCGCCGCGCCTGAAAAGCCCGGCCGGGCCTGCGGGGCCGGGAACGGAACATTTTTTCAATCGGCGGCGCGTCGGATGCGCTAGCGTTCGGGAAAAGGAGATACGCCATGACCTGGAAACCCGAAGGCTATACCAGCCTGTCGCCCTATCTGATTGTCCCCGACGCGCAAAAAACGCTCGATTTCGTCGCGAAGGTGTTCAGTGCCGAACCGTTGCGTATCCATCGCCGCGACGACGGCTCGATCATGCATGCGGAAGCCCGGATCGACGACACCGTGCTCATGATGGGCGAAATGGCGGAGGGGCCGAAAAGCAATGTGCATGTCTATTGCGCCAACGTGGAGCAGGCGTTCCAACGGGCGCTCGATGCCGGCGGTACGGTCGTCCAGCCGCTGGAACCGAAGCCCGACGGCGACCGGCGCGGCGGCGTCGATGACGGCAACAACACGACGTGGTGGCTGTCGCGGCAGGAAGCCTAGCCCGCTAGCCGCGCCCAGACGATCACGCCGCCAATGGCGAGCAGCAGCGCGGTGGCGAGCGCGAGCGGCAATCGGCTTGCCCAGCGCAAGGCGGAACCGCGCGCCTGTTCGCGGCCGACCATATAGGTCGGCACCGCGACGATGCCGGCGGCGAACTGCCAGAGCAGGAAGCCCGATACCCGATTGAAGCCGCGGGTGAATCCGTCGCCCGTCGGTTCGGTCGCCGAGAAGCCGATGAAGGACCAAACGAAGAGCCCCGCCCAGATGGCGAGCAGAAAGGCGACGAGCAGCTTCTCGCGCGACGCGACCATCGATTTCTCCTCCTGAGCAGAAGTCTAACGCAAGTCGCGGCGCGAAACCATCAGGGCACGGTTAGGCTCAGGCCCTCAGCCGCGCCGCTTCGCCAGAACCGCCTCGCGCCGTTCGAGGCTTTCCTTCGGCCAGTGTTCGGAGCGCCGGTAATACTGCGCCATGGCCGGTATGTGCTGCGGCAGCACCACCCATGGCTGCTTGCTTTCGGTATAGATATGGATGTCGGGCGGGCAGGCGTCGGGATCGTCCAGCGTGCCGACGCGGATGAAGCGGAAATCCGGCCCGGCGCCGGAATAGACGCTCCAGACCGCCACCTCGCAGGTCGGGCAGCGATGAATGATCTGGCCCTTGCCGCTTTCGCTGGGCGTCGCCACGCCGACCGGCTCGCCGCCGAGCGGCTCCACCGCCTCGGCCTCGATCAGGGCATTCAGCGCAAAGGCCGATCCGGTCTCGCGCTGGCACCAGCGGCAATGGCAGCAATGGACGAAGAGCGGCTTCGCCTTCAACCGGTAGCGGACCTCGCCGCAGGTGCATCGGCCATCGAGCATCGCATCCTCCCTCGCTTGCCGATGCCGAGCTTCGGACAATTGCGGGCCGAGATCAATCGCGGCGAGAGCGACGCGGTGTCACGGCCAGCCGCGCCGTGCTTTCGATGGACAGTGACGACAAGACGCTTTTGACGAAACCGCGGAAAACCTCCTTTCGCGCCGCCTCGCCAGGTTTTTCCCCGGCGCTTTTGTCCACCGCTTCGCCGCCGTCCCTATTCTTCAGGTGCCCGCCAGCGAGCGGGAGCGAAACTCAAGGGCGGAAAAAGACGGTCGCCATGTATTACTCGGCTCCAGGCATAAACTGGGACGCGGTTGTCGCCCGCAACAAGGAGCTTCTTACGCGCGTCGTCGAGATGCTGTTCTCGCTCGTCATAGGCCTTGACGAAAAGGGCATGGTGGAAACCCTGCCCCGCGCCACTCACAACTACATCCACCGCATCCTGCGCCCCGCCGAATCCGCCCTTCGCCGCCTGATCCTGATCGCTGCGAGGGATATCGAACCCGCCACTCTCCCCCTGCGTGCGGGAGAAATAACAGCTAAGCCCTTGGCTTTTGCAAGAGGGGGGGCCGCGATGCCAAACTCAGGCCCTGTCTTCACCGGCAGCCGCGGCCTCGCCGGCGTCGTTGATCGTCCAACACAAAAGGCACCCAAAAAGCTCTTGACCCGTCCGCCCGTCTTCTCCCTCATCGACCCCAGAAAACAGTTCCACTTTGGCCCGCGCCGCCGCTACGGCAAGACCGTCCCGCGCATCACCTTCATGGACGGCCGCGATCGGACGCCCATTCCGGAGATCAAGCTTCCCGAACCCGGCGACCCGGTCGACGCCAAACGCCTCTGCCGCCGCCTGATCGCACTGAAAAACGCGCTCGACAATCTCGACAGGGAAGCGCTCCGCCTCGCCCGCCGGAAGGCGCGGCGGGGCATCTCCTGCCTCTCCCCGATGCGCCCCGGCTATCCGCCAGGCCGCCGCAAGCGGCCGCGCTACGAGATAGACGAGATCCTCAAGGAACTCCATTCATGGGCGCGGTATTCGGAGGAGCCGGACTCGTCGTGAGCCGGGATTTCCCTCAGCGCGCATAATTCCGGCCAAGTGCCTGCCGGACCCTCAGCCTTGCCGTTTCGCCGTCACGGCCTCGCGAGCATGTCTTGTGAATCTCGTGGAATAGTCACCAAACCTGTGATGCATATGCAACAATAAGAAACCATCCCAAAAAAGATCGGTCGTCGGGTTGTGTAACTGGAACAGGACTGATCCATTAATTTTTCAGGGGAATTCTGGGGGATTGCTGCGGGTTAACTTGCGAAATGGCCATTGTGATCGAGGACGATCACATGGTTTCAGCGACGCGCGTCAACTTCTTCATCAAGCTATCTCGGCTCTACGAGCAAAACCGAAGGTGTCGCCGGGCAGCCGGCCTCGCCCCCGGTTGAGCCGAGAACAACATCATACTCGACCGCTTCATCGGTCGGGCACAGGGGGAAGACGCATGGTTGGTACGATCACACGGGGACTGGTGGCCTTCAGCTCCAGACTGATGAAGGCGCTCGCACTGTCTTCGGCTGCTTCGCTTATGCTGCTTGGTTCCGCCTCGGCTTTCACGGTCACGGGCGATAATCGTTTGCCGTCTCCCGTTGTCGCCAATTCTAATCGCTACATCGGCGTTTATTGTAGATATCAATATGTGTCTAATATTAATGGAGTTAGCGTCGAAGACGTATGGCAAAGTGATGATCCAATAATTCGTGGACAAGTTGCTTATTTGAACGATGAAAACTATTTTTATATATTCTCCAGTGAGGAGAGATTGACACCGGGGACTTCGATAACATTTACAAATACGCAAAACGTGTCTGGAAATGCCGCCGCATCAATTACCTTGACGTTGGAAGAGGCGGATTTTGCAGATGGAGACGCGGCCTTTCAGCAAAATTGCGGCCTCAACTCTGCCCCGACCATCACCAGTCCGACGAGTTACACCATCGACGAGAACACAACCTTCGTTGCTGACATCGACGCCAACGACGACGTTGACAGCGAGGGCTCCGGCCTGACCTATTCGCTCACCGGCGGTGACGATCAGGCCCTGTTCCAGATCGACCCGGACACCGGCGAACTGTCCTTCAAGGCAGCCCCGGATTTCGACAACCCGCAGGATACCGGCGCTGACAACATCTACGAGGTCGAGGTCACCGTTGCGGATGGCGACGACGGTGAAGACAGTGAACTTGTCAGCGTAACAGTCGGCCACACGGCAGTTGAGACTGTCGCCCTCATCGGCGCGATGCAGGAGCTTCGCTCCAGGCTGATCCTCCAACACGGTCCGAACGCGCAGCGACGCCTGAACCGCCTCAAGGGGATCTACGCCAACAATGGCGGCGTGAGCGGCTTCGGTCTGGCCTACCGGAATGACAACCTGCCCGTCGCCCTGACGGTCGGCAAGGACAGCGGCTCGTTTGCCTACAGCTTGCGCAACTATCGTGCCGAAGGCCGTAAGCAGGGCCTGTCCGGTAACGTTGGCAGTGTCGCGACAGGTCTTCTCGGTGCGCCCGAGGCCAACGGCCATGTCTCGGGCAACACACAGGCGCTTGCCTATTCCGGTTCGTTGTCTGCGGCGGAGAAGCAGTCACTCGGTATGGACGGCAGCCTGACGCCCGCCTCGGCCTTTGCTCCATCCGGTTCGAAGCGGGATAGCGCCGCTGGCGGCATTGCCCCGCTTGCCATGTTCGGAGATGGCGACGCCGATGCGGATGGCGGCGTCGATCCGATGAGCCAGCGTTACGACATCTGGGCGGAGGGCCAGTACAGCAGGTTCAACGCGACGGCGGGAGACGGCACTTTCGCCATCCTGCATGCCGGAGCGGATTATCTTGTGACCAGGGATTTGCTGGTCGGTCTCGGTACCCAGTTCGACTGGATCGACATGGATGCGTCATCGGGAACCGGCACGGCGGATGGCTGGGGCTTCATGATCGGTCCCTACATGACGGCCAAGCTTGCCGACGGTCTTTATCTCGACGCCCGTGGTGCATTTGGGCAGTCCTACAACCATGTCAGCCCGGCTGGCACCTATGAGGACGCCTTCGACGGCGAACGCTGGCTGGCGACTGCGGCGCTGATCGGAGAGTTCGAGGCGGGGGCTTTCACTGTCAGCCCTGAAGCGCGGCTGTCATGGTTCCGCGAACAGTCGGAAGCCTATGTCGACAGCTTGTTGACCCCGGTCCCGTCCGTGACCACGGAGACGGGCACATTCTCCTTCGGCCCTACAATCAGTCGGAAGATCGCGATGGAGAACGGTGCGGTCGTCACGCCCTTCACCACGGTCACCGGCATCTGGACCTTCGACCAGACAAACACGGCTACAGCCGTCTCAAGCCAGCCGGGTCTGGCCGAGGAGGGCATTCGCGCCAAGGTGGAAGCGGGCTTCGATGTCGCCAACGACAACGGTCTCAGCCTGTCGATCTCAGGCCACTACGACGGCATCGGCGAGAAGGGCTTCGAGGCGTATGGCGGCAAGCTGGGTGTCAGTCAGGCGTTCTAGAGCCTTTCAGGGCCAACGGGTCGTGGCGTTTCCTGCGATACCGCAGGGTCGCGATGTCAGACTCCCTCCCCCTTGAGGGGGTGAAGAGCGGTCGGCGAAGCCGGCCAATCGACAACGATTTGTCGATTGGAGCGAGGAACGCCCGAAGCGAAAGCGGAGGGCCGGTGGATAAAGGGTGGGGGAAGTGATGGTGGAGATTAGCTGCACCGTCTAACAAGGTCGTCATCCTCGGGCTTGACCCGAGGACCCATTCCGTGACGCCGACTTCGGTCAAAACCGCGTGAAGAATATTGCTCATTCTGATGTTCGGAGGAGGTTTCGAACATCTCGGAATGGGTCCTCGGGTCAAGCCCGAGGATGACGGAGTGAGGGATAGCCCCCGCCGCAAATCCCCGAAATCCGGCCAATCGGCACAAATATTATCCACCGCTCTTCGCCATCGCTTACCCTTCTCGTGTCCTTTCATTGGAAGCCGGGTCTAGAACCGACAGCCT
>CEQG01110036.1_pt1 | contig 48845 bp, 37 predicted proteins | sample 350301 | NCBI WGS metagenome assembly CEQG01 (sample SAMEA2621242, study PRJEB7988) | marine metagenome | isolation source: saline water (ENVO:00002010), including | reverse complement strand
CCGTCATTATCATAATCTACCCATATCGAGCCATAGTTACCACCACTCGGATGATCACCAATTCCGCCCTGTACCCAGCTAAATCCGCCGTTACCATCATTAAGGAAATAGCAGTTCGGGGCAACATCGTGGCACACAAAAGCATCAAGATGGCCATCGTTATTTAAATCGACAAAGTTGGTGCGCTGCGAAAAAATAGACTGTGGAGATTGCATGGCTGTATATTGTGTGCCATCTGCATTGGCTATCATTAAAGCAGCACCGTTACCATTGCCATAAAGCAGGTCGTTAAAGCCATTACCGTCATAGTCTCCTGCTGCAAGGCTCCAGCCCGGCATATAAGGCGTGCTGCCTGCCACTCTTGCTGTTTCTGTAAAAGTACCGTCGGTTTGCTGGTAGAACATTTTAATCTGGTTGTTATCTGGCACAACTATATCATCAAGATAATCGCCGTTCATATCAACCACGCACATAACATAAGCACCTGTAACATTATACATTACCGTATCAAACAAAGGCGCTGTAAATGCTGTTTCGAACACCTGAAAAGTAAAGTCTGTATCATCCCAGTTATTATCAAAAGCGATGTAATAGGTTACGCCTGCCTGTGCTGTAAAGCTTACTATAGAGGAATAGCTTGTGCCACTGTCGTCGTCCCCGGCAACGCAGGTTAAACTGCCACAAGCTCCGTTATAAACATGTACACGTGTATCTTTAGGGATAAATCCCTGCACATCGGTGCTTACCGTAACGTTTACTGTAGTTGCAGATGTATAGCTGTACCATATACCCATGGTTACATCATTATCAATACCATTGGTACAAATAAGTGCAGGTACCTGGCTGCCTTGTGAATAGGAGGCATTATATATACCGGAAGTTACGGGTACTGCCGTAGCACAGTTACTTTGGGCATGCAGCGCAAAAGCACTTATACCGCAGGAAATAATAGTAAAGATCTTTTTCATAATGTGAGGTTGTTTTAATAGTCAGGTTGTATATTACGGGCAGGGCCCTTCTAAAGAATTAATCCATTCCTGTATAAGCTGTATGCCTTCATCATGCTTAATAGTGCGGCCAAGCATGGGCATACGATACGATTCGTCAACACTGTTCAGCCTGTAGTATAAAGCGCTTCGGGCAGGATTACCTTTAGCCACAATATGTGATATCGACGGGTTGATGAACTCGAAAGGTTCTACACAAACCCCAAGGTTTTCAGGGTTGGTTGTCTCGCTAAAAGCGAAGCGCATGGGCATATAGTCGCAGTGTGCACCCTCGCTGTGGCAGTGTGCACAGTTAATATCGATATATGAGCGTACCCTTAGCTCCAGCGGCTGGCTGGCATCCTGCCAGTTGACAGTACTGGTTATATTGCCCGGCAGGTTATCTTCAAGATAGCCTTCCTGTATCCACCTGCTTAGCTGGTTCGCGTTACCATCGGTATAGGCATACATCCTGTTAAGGTTCTGGGGCTTGGTACCTATTGGTATGGCAAGCGGGCCTGAGTTACCGTTGCTGTTGTTTATTTTGTGGCAGGTAAGGCACTCTGTTTCCGAAGGTATCCTGTAGCTGGTACTTTTAGGCGAACCGTTTTCATTCCAGCTTACATCGGTAAAGCTGCCGTTAAGGTCAAGAAAGGCTTCTGTCTGCTCATCATTCCATACATAATCGGCAAAAATCCACTCGCTGCCTTTTTTAATCATCAGCCTGGTTTCTATAATACGTGTAGTATTACCCGGCTGCACATTTTCATAATAAAAGTTTTTTATTAAAGCAGTACCTGAAGGGAAGTTAAGCAACTCACCATCTGCCGTATAGGTAGCTTTGCTTCCTGCAGGCATCCATACAAATCGTTTCTTATGGGCATAATCGGTGAACAATGCACTGTTCAGTTCGTAAGGAAGTACTTTATAGGAGGGCTGAAGGTTTTTAAGATCGCCTTCAAAAAATTTATAGTCAGAAAGTTTATTATAAGGTACAGCCGTCAGGTCCATAACCACAGGCGAAACCGGGTCGGGAACTTCAGTATATTTATCACCGTCATCAGACTCACATGCCGTGAACACAGTTATTGTTAATAATAGCAGAGTTTTTAAATAATAGTTGTATTTCATATAGTTATCTCACATAATTGTGTTAATGATAACAAATATAGAAATAAAAACCCTACTTCATTAAATAAAATAAATTTTTAAAAAAAGCACTAATCGCATGTGTTTTCAAGGCTGTTTATCCAGTCTTCTATAAGCTGCAACCCTTCCTGGTGCACAACGGTACGCCCTAGTGTAGGCATCATTTCTGATTGTATAGTGGTGCTCATCCTGAAATGCATTAATGAGCCCGGTACATCTCCGCCCTTCACGATATACTGCTGGTTACCCGTAACAAAATCTACAGGCTCCCTGCATATACCCAAATTGAAAAGCGATTCATTTTGAGCAAATGAAAGTTCCATAGGAGTATAATCACATGAAGTACCTGTACTGTGGCAATGGGCGCAGTTAATATCCAGGTAAGAGCGTACTCTAAGTTCTAAAGGCTGTGTTTCATCTTTCCAGTCAACCGTAGATATAATGCCGTTTGGTTTAGTATCTAAATAGCCTGCCTCTATCCATTTAGTCAGTTGGTTTTTAGTTCCGTCGGCATAGGCATACATCTTGTTGAGGTTTTGTGGTTTTACACCAACAGGTACAGGTATTTCGTTTAACTGGTGGCATTTAAGGCAATCCTGCTGTGTTGGAACTTTATAATTTGTGGACATGGCTGTTCCGTTTTGGTTCCAGCTCATACGCATCGAATATCCGTTATTATCTAAAACTGCTTCGGTCTGTTCATCATTCCATACATAAGTAGCAAATATCCAGCCGCTTACCTTTTTTATCATCAGCCTTGTCTCAACTATATATGTAGAATTGTCCGGTGCTACCGTGTTATAATAAAAGTTTTTAATGAGTACAGTACCAACAGGAAAATCAGGTATTTTACTGTCAGAAATGTACGTTGCTTTACTGCCGGCAGGCATCCATATGAACCTTTTTTTAAGTGCATAATCGGTAAAGAGCTCGCTGTTAAGGTCATAAGGTATTACTTTATATACAGGGTTCAGGTTTTTTAAATCACCCTCAAAAAAGTTATACTCTGATAAAGTAGCATACGGTACCGCATCAAGGTTTAAGGTAACAGGAGATGCCGGCTCATTTACATCGGGCACTTTAGTATAGCTATCATCACTGCCGCAGGAAATGAAACAGAAACAGGAGAGAATTAAGACAACTGCGTTAAAAAAGTATTTATTTTTCATGATTTGCTTATGCTGTATCGCAAATATATACTTTTTACTTTATGATGTTCCTTATAATTCTACCTTAATATTCATTTGTCTGAGTGCATTTATTGCGTCCGGAGTAGTATGGTCAAAATTTTCCTGATGATGGTCGTGCTGCTTTTTAAACTCAATGCGTTTTTTTGCATTGTAAAAACGGCGTACTTCTTCAAGCGTTGTTATAACCGGCCTTGGCACAGATACATTTTTACCCTCCTTATTTTTGCCAACCATTGTAAAATAAGATGAGTTGCAGTGCTTTACTTTTCCTGTCTGGATATTTTCTGAGCTTACCCTTATGCCTACTACCATAGAGCTGTTGCCGACATAATTAACGGAAGCCTTCATAGTAACAAGTTCGCCAACTTCAATAGGATTTAAAAAGTCAACAGTATCTACAGAGGCTGTCACACAATAAGTTCCTGAAAACTTAGATGCCGCCGCAAAGGCTATCTGGTCCATCAGCATTAAGATATAGCCGCCATGTATTTTACCGCTGAAGTTGGTGTGGCTTGGCAGCATAAGCTCTGAAATGGTAACACGGGATGCGCTTAACTTCCTGAAATTATCTTCCATATAATTACATGTTTAACAGGTTGTGCGCATCATCCTCAAGTGCTTCTTCCTCTTTTTGCTCAGCGCGTTGTATTATATTTTCCGGAAGCGTTTTTTTAGCTTTGGCTCCCATTTTTTTAAGCTTTTCTATCGAAGTAATGATATTGCCACGCCCTTCAACCAACTTATTCATAGCACCCTGATAGGCCTTTTTACCTTCGTCCATACGTTTGCCAACTGTAATAAGGTCGCCTACAAAACCTTCAAATTTGTCATAAAGTGCGCCTGCCTGTCGTGCAATTTCATAGGCATTTTCTTGCTGCTTCTGGTTAGTCCACATACTGTCTATAGTACGCAGGGTTGCCAGCAGCGTGCTTGGCGTTACAATTACTATGTTTTTCTCGAAGGCTTTATTATATAATGTATTGTCTTCATTTAATGCACAGGCAAAAGCCGCTTCTATAGGTATGAAAAGCAGCACAAAATCAGGACTCTCCATATCATACAGGTCATGGTAGCTTTTTGCGCTTAGCTGCTCTACGTGGCGGCGTATGCTGTTGCAATGTTCTTTAAGGTGCACCAGCCTCAACGGGTCGTCCTCTTCATTTACATAACGTTCATAAGCCACAAGCGAAACTTTACTGTCAACCACCATTTTTTTGCCGTCCGGCAGGCTTATCACTACATCGGGCATCACACGGCTGCCTTCTTCGGTGGTATGGCTTTGCTGTACAAAATACTCGCGGCCTTTTTCCAGCCCCGATTTTTCGAGCACGCGCTCCAATATCAGTTCGCCCCAGTTACCCTGCATTTTGGTATCGCCTTTAAGCGCTTTGGTAAGGTTAAGCGTTTCACGGCTCATCTGCTCATTCATTTCACGTAACCCTACAATCTGCTGGCGAAGCGCGGCATGGTAGTCTATGCTTTCTTTGTGGGTGTCTTCTACTTTTTTCTCAAACAGGTGTATTTTTTCCTGAAGCGGGGAGAGGATGTTCCTTATATTCTCTTTATTCTGTTCGGTAAACTTGTTGGATTTTTCCTCGAGAATCTTGTTGGCAAGGTTTTCAAATTCTTTTGTAAATTTTTCCCTTAGTTCTTCTGTTTCCTGTCTTTGCTCTCTCATGCGCTCCAAAAGGTTATCGTAGTCAGTTTCTTTTTTGGTGAGTTGTATGGCAAGAGCATCTTTTTCAGTCCGTAGTCCGCTACGTTCTTCCTGCAGTTGTATAAACTGTTTTTCAAGCAGTTGTTTTTCATTAGCGGCTTGCTGCCTTAATTGTTCTATCTGCATCTGGAAGCCTGCATTACGTTCTTCCAGCACTTTTTTTTCGGATTCTGATTTTGAAGAAAAGAGTAACTTTCCTATGTATACGCCAATTGCTAAGGCAATAACAAAGGCGAGTAATAATATAATAGTATCAGGCATTTTTGTTGTATTTACTGAAATGTAAAAATAAGCAAAAATATCTGCATTAATTGAAGTACTTCTTTACCCAGAAACAAAAAAGCCTTTCGATTTATCGAAAGGCTTTTTCTGTCGGGGTGGCAGGACGACTCCAAACCACCGCAAATACTTTTATATCAATAAATTATAGACTGAACTTGAAAAACACTCACCGTATTACTCAAACTGTATTTTGATCGGCAATATTAAGCAAATTTAGGTAATAACATTGTAACTAAAAACTACTGGTTGAAAAAGAATAATGAACCATCTCTCTCATTAGAAGTTTTACGATTTCTTCATATTTGCAAAAGATCATGCCTCTAATTTATTAGCGTCTTGTAAAGATATTATAACGCGTACGGAAACTCCAAATAACTATAAATTTATAATTGCAAGTTTATATATTGCATAAAATATGTAATTTAAAATTCTAAAAAGCCGACTTATATAATCTTACTGCGCAAAAATACAAAAATAATGTCATTTTGTGAAATAAAAATTTGTTATATTGGTTTTAGTTTTTATATTTGCATAAATAATGCTATTTTTAAATATAAACGAATTTTAATGTTAACTGGAAGTTTAATTTCCCCCAAATTACACGATTATGGCAAATTTGCACAACTTATTTCTTGAGTTTAAAGACGAGCTCAAAATCACGAAAACTAAGAAAGACAATTTGATGGTTTCAAAGGATAATCTTAGAAAGAAAATCCGGGATTATTTTAAGAAGCATCACCCTAATTACATTCCTAAATTTTATATTCAGGGATCTTATAAATTAAAATTATTAATTCGAACGAAGGATGATACTTGTGATTTAGACGATGGAGTTTATTTTGAAGATAATCCAGATAATGTTTCTGCTTCGACGCTTCAGAAGTGGGTAAAAGCTGCTGTTGAAGATACTACTGACAGTGCAGTTGAACACAGAAACAAATGCATTACAGTAGACTATAAAGCAGGATATAATATCGATTTACCAGTTTTATTATTCAACTCTAAGTCAGATGCCCATCCTCAATTAGCAGTCAAAAATACTGGTTTTCAGGAAGACGATCCGAAGGAATTTGTTGACAAATTCAACAGTGTGAAATCAGATCAAATGAGACGTTTAATCAGATATTTAAAATCATGGTGTGATCATAAAAGACAGGATATGCCTAGCGGTTTAGCGATGACGGTTCTAACAATGAATAATTATGTTGCTAATACGAGGGATGATATTGCACTTAAATACCTGTTAATAGAAATTGAAAATGTTTTGACAAAAAATTTTAGTTGTGTAATGCCAACAACTCCTAAAGATGATTTGTTCAAGAATTATTCTGAAACTAAAAAGAAAAACTTCATGGACAATTTGGCAAAATTCATTGAAGATGCTAAAAAAGCTATAGATGAAAAAAATAAGAAGAAAGCCAGTTTGCTATGGAAAACCCATTTGGGTAAAAGATTCCCTGAAGGTGCTGATGAGGACGAAGTAATTTTAGGTAGTGCAGGCTTAGTATCTACTATAGGAACTTCAAAACCTTACTATAAATCGTAAATGAATCAGCATTTCCAAAATGAATTATCAATTGTCGTCAACAAGTTCCCTAACCTAGCAGTCAAATCTTTAGGTCAAGAAATTTATTTAAGAGGAATTTTAGACGTTCCAAATGATAATGGGGATATAGTAGGAAGCTTTTTGATTGAGATTCATTCCGTCGAAAAGTTTCCTTACCGTTTTCCAAAACTTTATGAAGTTGGTGGAGAAATCCCTGTTCATCCAGATTGGCATAAATACAATGATAATTCATGTTGCTTAACTGTCGAGCCAGATGAGCTTATTATATGTCGGCATGGGATAACCCTCAGTTATTTTATTGAAAGTATTGCTATTCCGTATTTTGCAAACCAGCTTTATAGGAAAGCAGAGGGAAAATATTTTAATGAATACCCACATGGTTATCAAGGGCTTTATGTGTTTTATGCGGAACTTTTTAACAATAAAGATATATCAGTCTGGCTAGAATATTTAAAGAGAACATTCAGTGGAAAAAAAGCAATGAGAAACGATAAATGTTACTGTGCTTCCGGAAAGAAATTTAAATACTGTCATATGAAAACTGAAGAGAAACTCAGAGTATTGGGAAGAACCAGAATTTTAAATGATATACAAGATATAATTACTAGTATGAGATGAAAAGAAAAATTTTTATTGGCTCCTCATCGGAAGGGGCAAAAGTTGCAGACCAGATAAGGGATAGGATTAATTCCGAATTGGGAGATTGGGTCGAGTGTGAAACTTGGAAAGATGGTGGTGTTTTTTCATTGAATCGCGGGACTTTAGAAAGTTTAGTGAAAGCATCAAGAAAATATGACTACGGTATTATGCTTGCTTCAAAAGATGATGTAGTTGTAAAACGTTACAGGCTATTCCATGCAATGCGCGACAATGTATTGTTTGAAATGGGATTGTTTTTGGGTAGTCTCGGTTTACAAAGGGCATTTTTAATCACGCATGATAAGACTTCACTACCCTCAGATTTTAATGGTGTTACTGTTGTAAAATACAATGATGCCAATATAAAAGGAAAGATCGATAACATAATAGCGGAATTAAGGAAAACCAAGGACAGCTACAACTTAAAAGCCGTGCCTTCTGCCGCACTTGCGTTAGGGTATTTTCAAAGTACGATTTTAAATTTTGCGAAAAAAAATTTTCATCTGAATCCTAATTTTCACTTTTATATTCTGATTCCTAAGAAAATTGCGGATGTTAATGCACAAATTGAAAAGTACAAAGCAAAAAATGAAAGTATTTTGACGACGGGCGAAAGGCCAATTGTTTTTCAATATGTAAAGGAAGTAAATAAATACTGGGATATACCGACGACCTTGCAAACTATTGATAACCTTATGGATTACTTTATTCCCCCATCAGAGTTAGGGATAAATCTTGAAAAAGAGGAATGGATTCAATTTGAACTCCGGAACTTTAAAGGCACCTTAGAAGTGCTTATCGATAAACATGGAGTTTACAAAGACAACATAACCATTGAGTTTATATAATTTTATTCTCTAAATTTGATAATAATTTGTCAAAAAACAGATTTAAATAATATTCTCTAATCTTTTTATATGTACTTTTACCCGAAAATTCAATTTTATTGAAATGATTCAAGAATTAAAAGTAAGTAACTACCTCTCATTCAAGGAGGAAGTTACTTTTAGCTTTGAGGCTACTAAAGATGCTAGTTTTGAAGACAATCAAGTTGTCGAGGTAGCGCCAGATGTAAGGCTTTTACGTTTTGCATTAATTTATGGCGCAAACGCATCTGGCAAATCTAATTTATTAAGTGTTTTTGATTATCTATGTGATTTTTGGTTTGATATTAAAAAGGATATTTCTGAAAGAACAAATGTCGTTCCCTTCAAATTAGACAAAAATACTCCAAATCAGTCTTCTTTTTTTTCATTGAAATTTTACGTTGGAGGTAAGAGATATTGGTATCAATTAGAACTTGGCAAAACTAAAGTTGTTTCGGAAAAATTATTTTTTTATAATAGCATTCAGCCAACTATGCTTTTCGAGCGTAGTTTAAATAATAACATATCGGTAATAGTTTTTAATACCGCTGTAGTAAAAGTTGGTAGCATTGCTAAGGAAGAAATTACTATCAAATGTTTGCCCAATATGTCTTTTTTTGCTGCCCGTAATCAGGTTAACGTATCCTTGCCGATTATTGATGAGGCTATTGAATGGATGAAAAACGGAATTATGCGAATAATTAGCCCGAAGATGAATCTTTTCACTTTTGCAGAAGAGAAAATCCAGGAAGATGCTAAATTAAAAAAGCATATTCTTGATTTTGTAAGAGAGTCGGATTTTAATATTACAGGCATTGAAACCAAAATAGTTGATCGAGATGTACCTCAAGATGTTTTGGAGTTTATTTTAAAATCAGAGTCATTTCCTCAAGATGAAAAAAACCGCATTTTAGAAGAGAAAAAATATTCACATATCAAAACCGACTTTGAGCATACAGTAAAGAATGAAAGAGGATTAGAAAAATACTTTATGGCTCCAAGATTTCAGTCTAATGGAACTCATCATATTATGGGTCTTGAAGCAGCGATTTATAAAGCATTAGAACGTAATTCACTGCTAGCTATTGATGAGATTGAATTTTCACTTCATCCTGTATTATTAATATTTGTATTAAAAAAGTTCCTTGAACAAAAAGATAACCAAGCTCAGTTATTAGTAACTACTCATTACGATCTCCTATTGAATGAAATTGGGAAACTGTTCAGAACTGATTCCGTTTGGTTTACTGAGAAAAGTGAATCTGGTGCAACGAGGCTTTATTCTTTAACTGAATTTACTGGATTAAAAAGGATTGCTTCATTGCAAAAAGCTTACCGCCAAGGGAAATTTGGAGGTATACCAAAAATTATTAGTACTAATTCTAAGCCTTGATATTTAATATCATTTAATAATGTTTAATTTTCTTTTCGTCTATCTAAATATAGTTTAGTCATTGAATATTTATAAACAACCACCTAAAGATTGGAAAGATCTACAAGTAAAAGTTGCCGAGATACTTTCAGTGTGTGGTTATCACTGTAAAGTTGAAAAGGATATACAAACTCTCCGTGAAACTATAAATGTTGATGTTTTGGCAATTAATTCTCAGGATATACCATCCAGCACTTTGATATGCGAATGTAAATATTGGAATTCCAAAGTTCCAAAAACCATAATCCACTCACTGAGAACCACTGTTGCTGATTTTGGTGCAAATTATGGTATTATAATTTCTAAGAAAGGGTTTCAAAGCGGATGCTTTGAAGCGGTATCAAATACTAATATTCTCCTTTTTAACTGGACAGAATTTCAAACCTATTTTTTGACCAAATGGATAGGTGGTAAAACTTTACAAACTTCCATTTTGACCAGTGCACTATATAACTATGTGTCTGCAGGATTTCTCGTTTTTTTTAAGGATGAACTTTCCAACCTTAATGAACAAGAACTCATGACTTTTAACAATCTGAATTCTGAATATTTTCATCCCGCGTTTCATAGTTCTAACTTAGATTATAAAGATGTTGCTACCCACAAATTTGATTTAAATTTTTTCAATGAGCATGTAACGCAAGTTGAGAAAATTTTTTCTCAGCAATTCGATTCGTACATTGATTATTTTGAATATCTAGTCAATAAATGCGCAGAGGGTACAAGGAAATTTGATCTATTATTTAAACAGCAGCTAAGAAGATCTCAATGATGAATTAAATTACCACCCAATTTATGAAGTCTGAAAAGCATGTACAATTGCGATTGTTATATTTAGACTAATAATTATATTTTGTGTAGAATCCTATGACAAAGATTTTACATCCATACCTTTTACTTCGATATATTTTTGCTGCGCATCCTATGCCTCGGCAAACCTATCTCCTGTTCCTGCGGGTATGGGGCACGGTGTGTCATGGAAACATCTTCACGAAGCCTTTCCTGCGTGCGCATGCTCTCGGCATCGGTTTCCCTATAGCGCGGGTCGGCAATAAAAGGCATTTTCTCCATTTTGGATATGGTAATCGTAGGAAAATGATAATCCACTTCTACCGTACCTAACAATAAATAGCAGCCACCACCTTTAAAAGGATATTCTTTCAGGCTACCTGTAAAATGAGCTGTATCGAAAAACTCCCCGTTAGCATCGATCCATGTCCCGAAATACATGGCCCCCATTTTGGTAGGTACATGCTTGCGGGAGACCAGGTATGCCAGCATCTTTACCTGTTTCTTGTGATAATGCACCAAATCACATGCCATAACATCACCACGGTAACTGGTCTTCAAGAGATTGAAGGGCGTTACCGATACCGGAAAGCCTAACAGCTCAATCTCATCGAAAGCATCCTCAAATGGAGAACGCTTAAGTTGCGGAAGCTTGTATTCGCGAACGGGTTCCGGAAGCAGCTGCGGCTGGCGGTGCTCAGGCTTAAAGTTCATCATTATGCGGCGGGCAGTGACCAAAAGCTCATTTTTATTTTTACCTGTACAGCGGAATGCCCCAATATAAATAAGCAGTTGCAGCCCTTCAATCCCAATAGGCACACGCTTGATGAAGTCTTCCAACGAAGCGTATTGCCCGTTAGCCAGGCGTTCTTCCACGATACACCTTGCAACCTCCCCCTGCAACCCCTGAAGGTGCATGAAGCCCAAATAAATATCTTTGCCATACAATGTGTTCTCTACCTCGCTCTTGTTTACACAGGGATTATGGATCGCAGCACCTGACATCCGCGCCTCATGCACATACACTTCGGTACGGTAAAAGCCGCCCTGGTTGTTGATTACCGCGACCATGAATTCAATAGGATAATACACTTTCAGGTACAGGCTCTGGTAGCTTTCCACGGCATAAGATGCCGAGTGCGCCTTACAGAATGAGTATCCTGCGAAGGACTCGATCTGGCGATAAATCTCTGTACTTAACTGCTCGGGATGCCCTTTAGCTGCACATGAAGCGAAAAAGTTATCCTTAACTTTCTGTAAGGCTGCTTTGGAACGTCCCTTGCCACTCATGGCCCTGCGCAGGATATCCCCGTCGGCTGCTGCCAACCCGCCGTAATGCAGGGCGATCTTGATCACATCTTCCTGGTATACCATGATGCCATAGGTTTCACCCAGCTGCTCCTCGAAAACCGGATGGAAATATTCAAACTTATCGGGATAGTTATGACGGAAGATGTACTCCTTCATCATCCCGCTTTGAGCCACGCCGGGGCGGATGATAGATGAAGCGGCTACCAGTACTTTGTAATTATTACATTTCAGCCTCCTGAGCAGCCCCCGCATGGCAGGGCTTTCAATATAAAAGCATCCAATAGTTTTTCCCCTGCCCAGGTACTCATTGCACGCAGCTTCGTCTTTCGAAAGGGAGGTATCGCGGATATCTACGGTAACGCCACGGTTTTTTTTGATGAGCCTGACTGTATCATCAATATGTCCAATCCCCCTCTGGGAGAGGATGTCGAACTTATCAAAGCCTATCTCTTCGGCTACATGCATATCAAACTGTACGATGGGGAAGCCCTTGGGTGGCATTTCCAAGGCGGTGAAATCCGTTATCGGGTCTTCAGAAATCAGGATGCCACAGGAGTGCATCGAGCGCTGGTTTGGGTATTTCTCCATCATCATCCCATAGCGGTGCACCAACCGGACCACCTCATTTTTATCGTGCTGGTCCATGGCGGTACCCGATAAGGCATCCAGTTCCTCTTTTGGGAGGCCGAAGACTTTACCCACTTCCCGGAAAATGGATTTGTATTTGAACTCGACATTCGTGCCACAAAAAGCCACATGTTCAGCACCATAGCGCCTGAAGATATAGTCCAGTATCACATCGCGCTCTTTCCAGGACCAGTCAATATCAAAATCCGGCGGGCTTTTGCGGTTAAGGTTCAAAAAGCGCTCAAAATACAGATCCAGTTCCAGGGGACATATATTGGTAATACCCAGACAGTACGCTATAATGCTATTGGCTCCGCTGCCACGTCCGATATGCAGGAATCCCATCGAATTGCTGTAACGGATTATATCCCAGGTAATCAGGAAATAACCGCTGAATTCCAACTGGTGAATCACTTTGAGTTCCTTTTCTACCCTTTCCCGCGCCGCAATATTATCGGTGCCATAACGTTTTACCAGTCCCTGATAAGCCAGGCTGGTCAATAATTCGAGGTCGGTGTCACGGTTGGCCGTATAGTGTTTTTTATTCCTGGACACGCCGAACTGGTACTCAAAAAGGCAGTTGTTGATAAGGGCAAACGTATTTTCTATGATCTGCGGATATTGGTTGTAGCGTACCATGACCTCCTCGGGAGAAAGCATCATTTCATCCGCACCACAGTAATCAGAAAGTGTTAGCTTGCTTCCTAAGGTGTTGAGGTCAATAGCCCGCAATATGCGGTGCAGGTTGTACTCGGTTTTGCTACGAAAAGTTACCGGCTGGAGTACCACCATTTTAGAAAGCCTGCTTTTCCATTCGGGGCGGATCAGAAGTGAGAGATTTTCAGGGCGGATGCCTATAAATTCAAACTCCCGCAGCGTATCCGGTACATTCTCAACAGGATAAATCACAACTACCTCCTTAAAACCGGGTGCAATGGAAGGCATGGGCAAACCTTCCAGGTTGTATTTGGTGCGATGGCGGTTGACCTCTCCAATCCCGGGACGGCTCTTTGCAAGGGCGATATACAGCAGTTTGTGCCCTTCCCGGAATTCCATACCGACTAAGGGCTTTATATCGGCCTCCTTACTGGCTTTATAAAACTCATAAATGCCGGTCACTGTGTTGATGTCCGTGAGCGCCATAGCCGTAACGCCAAGGCTTTTTCCCTGGGCTACCAGCTCGCTGACCGGGATGGTACCATAGCGCAGGCTGTGAAAAGAATGGCAGTTTAGGTACATACTTACATCATTTTTGATTGAAAGATACCGCTGCCGCGCATTACCGCATTAGCACCAAAACGGTTTTTGATCCTGTCCATCGCCTGGTATAAAGACATCATTTCCTGGGTGTCCTCAAACAGGTTGATCTGGTAGGAGCCCCGCACCAGTTTGCTGAAGCGCACCCCTACCAGGCGCAGGCTCATACGGCGCTGGTAAAGTTTCCCAAAGGCTTCGAGTACGGCTTTAGTGAGCGTATGGTCGGACGAGGTATAAGCTAAGGTTACCTGCTTTGTCTCTGTATCGAAATTGGAATAGCGAATCTTTACGGTCACGTTTGAGGTAAGCCAGCCCTCGCTGCGGAGCTGGTAGGCTAATTTTTCCACCATAGTGCAAAGCACGGCCCGCAGGAATACCATGTCTGTAGTGTCTTGGTGGAAGGTGTCTTCGGTCGATAGGGATTTACGTTCCCGATACGGCTCCACCGGGGTATTGTCGATACCGTTCGCTTTCTTCCATAATTCAATACCATTCTTGCCGATCATCTCCTGCAGCACATTTATGGGCATTTCGGCAAGGGTCTGGATGTTGCGGATGGCGATACGAGACAGCAACTTGAAAGTAGCATCTCCGACCATCGGTATTTTGCGAATCGATAAGGGATTTAAAAACTGCTGTACCATGGGCTGTGGTATTTCCAGGTTGCCTTTGGGTTTCCCTTCCCCGGTTGCAATTTTGGATACCGTTTTATTTACCGAAAGCGCAAAGCTGATCGGCAGTCCGGTTTCACGGGTGACGGTAGCGGATAGCTCATTGGTCCATTTATACGAGCCGTGAAACTTATCCATGCCGGTGATGTCGAGGTAAAATTCATCGATGGAGGCTTTTTCCATGACCGGTGCCCGATCTTCTATAATTTGTGAAACGGTATTGGAATAGCGGGAAAACAATTCCATATCACCCTTTACGACTTTCGCCTCAGGGCACAGCCTGAGCGCCAATTTAATCGGCATTGCGGAATGCACGCCAAACTTCCTTGCTTCATAAGAACAGGAAGCCACCACGCCGCGGTCACCACCGCCCACAATCAGGGGGACACCTTCTAAGGCACTGTTTTGCAGCCTTACACAGGAAACAAAAAAAGTATCAAGGTCCATATGTACCACCGAGCGTTCCATAATCATAGCATTTAGTACCGAACAAAATTAGACCAGATTAGAACAAAATAATATATATTTGCTGTTCCAAATAGCAACAATTCGCGTATGTCTTTATTTTCCGATAATATCAGGTTCCTGAGGATTCAAAAAAACATTTCCCAGGAAAAGCTTGCCACAGCGCTCCTAATTGCGCGTGCACGCTATGTAAAGTATGAGTCCGGGACTTCTGAAGCCCCCTATGATATACTGAAACGTATTTCCAAGTTTTACCATGTGAGCATCGACCTGCTGCTGAATGTCGACCTGCGCAAGATCGATATGGATGGGCTGTTGAAACTTGAGGACAACCGCATATTGTTACCTATTACCATAGACGCGGGCGGGGAAAATACAATAGAGATCATACCCCAGAAAGCTAAGGCGGGCTACCTGAATGGGTACAGTGACCCCGAATTCATCGAAGGCCTGCAACAGATATCATTGCCTTTCCTTAAAAACGGAAAGTTCAGGGCCTTTCCTGTGTCGGGGGACTCCATGCCGCCCCACAGGGACGGTTCCTTCATTATCGGAAAGTATGTGGAAAGCCTTGGGGAAGTACGCGATGGCAGAACCTATATCCTGCTGACCAAAAACGAGGGCATTGTATACAAACGCCTGAATAAGAACGGCAAGAACAGCCTGGTACTGAGCTCCGACAATTCCTTCTACGAGCCGTATTCAGTCAGGGCCTCCGATGTATTGGAAATATGGGAATATGCCTGCAGCATCGCCACTAACGAATTTGAGCCCGACAGCCTGGAGCCGCAAAGCATCCGCGATATGTTTAACAGCCTACGTAATGAGATAAAAGCTTTGAAGCACTTACAATAATCAGATTGATGACTACCACTATACGCTTAAGAATACCGAAAGATATCGATACTGCTACCGAACGAAAAATACGCAAGCTTAAAGGAAGCCTCATTGCACAGTCTTTCACCGATATCATCCATTTCGATGATGATGGGGAAGATTTTTATATCCATTATTTTACCACGCCTTCCGTAAAAAAGGATGATGCCATTACTTTTATCTCTTCATTCCTAAGCGAGGAAGCACTGACTGAAGTTGCGACAATCCTGTAATCCCGATATAAAACCATTCGGAACAATTTCTTAAATGACTGTTTTTGAGTGATTTTGGCTTGTTTTGGCCTAATAGTAATCTATTTATAAAATATACCTTGCCTGTATAATGCGCTGATTTACTTCTGACGTGTGTAAGCGCGAATTTGCAGGACATGATACCAACACCTCCAATAAAGAAAATCATTTTTGAAGTAATCTGTGTGCTTTACATTTTACTGTTCGTTTATGCAGCAGTAAGTAAATTAATAGACTTTGAGAATTTCACCACACAGCTCGGCCAATCCCCCTTAATAAGCATATTTGCTGATTGGATAGCTATTGGCGTTCCGGTATTCGAACTTATAATAGCTTTACTATTATGCTTTCCAAAATATAAACCTTTGGGATTGCACATAGGGTTTGGCCTTATGATAATGTTCACGGGCTATATCTATCTGATATTGCATTACAGCCCTTTCGTACCTTGTTCCTGCGGAGGTATATTAGAGGAGATGGACTGGCGAGAGCATTTTATATTTAACATTGTTGTAGCTGTTCTGGGTGGGGTAGGAATACTTATAGCCTATCCTTATAAAAAATCGGTACTTCAGTTAAGTTTATCAGCTATAGCGGGGCTTATAATAGTAGTATCAGGCTACGCTTTTTCAGACGCCATGATGCGTAAGGAGAATCCTTTCATCAGGCGTTTTACTGCAGTTCCATTTGAAGCGTCCCGAGAAGTAAAGCTAAATAATCCACATTTCTATTTTGCAGGCTTTACCCAGGGAAAAATTTACCTTGGGAATAATGAATCACCATTGCATATTCTTTCCTATGATAAGGATTTATCAAATAGGGAAGACTTTAAAATACACCTTGACAGGGATGACTTTCCTTTCAGGTCACTTCAAATTAAAGTAGATAGTACCAGCTTCTACCTTTGGGACGGCATGGTCCCTGTCATATTCAAAGGCTTCATAACTGACTGGAGAGCGCATATAATCTATAACGGCCCTGAGTTTTTTACCAAAGCACAACCGATTGGTAATGGAAAGATAGCCCTACGAACACAGAAACCACCAAGAGGAGAACACCTTATGGCCGTTTTTGAGCCAGGAAAACCAATTGTCAGGAGAAATGACTTCCTCGAAAAGCAGTTGGACGGGATATTTGACACTGAAGGGACTTTACAATATAGCAGAGAATTAAAACAGTTTGTTTATACTTACTATTACCGTAATCAATTCCTGGTAGCAGATTCGCTTCTTAATATGTTATTTAGAGGTAATACCATTGACACCACTACAACAGCTGACCTAAAAATTGTCCGGATAAAAAAAACCGGGGATACCAAACTCGCAAGGCCACCGGTAACTGTAAACAAGGATACCTCCCTATGGAGTAACCTATTGTTTGTCAATTCTGGCCTTAGGGGACGTTTTGAAACAAAAGAAGTTTGGGATCAGGCCTCTATAATCGACGTCTATGATATTGTTAAAAATGAATATCTGGTAAGTTTCTATGTATATGATACCCATCAGGAAAAATTAGATGCCTTTATGGCGACGGATCAAGGATTATATACCCTCTTCGGAAATACAATCCAGTTTCACCAATGGAGCCCGACAATTACAAATATTTTCAAGAAAGATGATCATTAAAACTCTACTGGCCGGTAGCAGGGTTATGACCGAAAACCTGTAAAAAAGAGTAGGTCCAACTAATTTTGTTATTATGAAAGCAATTTTTAAAGCGATGTTGCTGCCTGTGGCAGCTTTTGCACTGGCAAGCGCCGGTGCGGTAACGACCCAATCAGACAAAAGTTCTGTTGAGACAGCCCAAACGCAGTACTATATTCATAAGCCGCTGTCAACGAGCTGTCAGAGTGTATCAGTAACCTGCAATAACATACCATCCACTCCTTGCATGTACAATGATGGTGTTTCAAACTGGCAGGTATTTAACAGGTTAAATACATCATCACCCTGTAACATTCAGCTCTATCACCAACCGTAGTAGCTGTACTAAAGTTGAGGCAGCCCGAAAGAGCTGCCTCTTTTTTAATTTTCAGCAGGATAAACTGTTCCGGACCGTATCCAATCGCTATTGTTACCTTTTAAAAAATGGTCAAACCATTGCCTGGCACGCCTTGAGAGGTCGTCCTGATTGACCTCCTCTGATAGTGCATGACCCTCATTTGGGTAAGCTAGCAGGATCGTTTTCTTATTCAGCCTCTTTAAGGCACTATAAAACATAAGGCTTTGTTCCCAAGGCACAACCCTGTCCTGCTTCCCACACCAAAGAAGTAAGGGTGTGCTAATACTGTAGGCCTGCTGTAGCGGTGAATTATTTAAGTATGCTTGCTGGTTTTCGAAATAAGGGAAACCCATCCGGAAAATCTGGTTTTCAAATCGCCAGGCTTCCATGCGCAATAAGTCCGGTCCCATCGTAAAATAAAAAGAAGTTAAGTCATAGATCCCAGCCCCGCTAACTGCTGCGGCAAACCTGTTGGTTTGGGTAAGGATGAACCCTGTTTCATAACCTCCAAAAGAAGTACCCATTAAACCAATTGCCCCCGGATCAGCTATTCCCATACGTACCACTTCATCCACTGCAGCGACCACTGATTCGGACGCTGAGATCCCAGGGTTCCCATCTTGGTAATGAATGTCAGGCATCAGTACCAGGTAACCGTTCAGTGTATACTCCGTCACATTAAAACCTACGGGTCCCCGATGCAATGGAGTGCTGTATTGGTGCAGCTTACCGGAGAGTTCCTCGTATATATAGGTTACCATAGGATACTTTTTACCCTTTTCATAACCGGCGGGATAGAACAGGGCGGCTTTCGCACTCCCGTTCCTTGTAGTAAAAGAGATAAGTTCAGAATGCCCCCATAAATATCTCTCCTGTATTTCGTTGGTCCGAACTATTTCCTGCGCCTGCTGTTCATCTAACCGTACGCGATAAATTCGCGACGGCGTATCATAGCGTTCCCAAATATATGCAAACTCACCGCCTGTAGTTTTCCTGATCTGACGCACCAAACCTTTTTCCGAAGTGAGGCGGCGCGGGCCTTTCTTTGCATTATACCAGAAATAGTCTTCACTATTATCAATTAATGACTTTCCGTGGAAAACAAAGGATTTGCCGCCGGTTATATCCTGCATTGCGTAGGTGAATCCCTCGCCGGCCACACGGTATACCATCCCTGTCGTAAGACCTTTTGTAAGTCTCTGCCTGTATTTTTTATCTGTCGAGATAAGCCAGATATCGTGACTGTCATAAACAAGCAATGATTTGCCATCCGAGCCCCATCCCGCAATCCCGTAAGGCTGTGCAGGAGGCATGGCATTCGTAAAAGCATTATCCCATTTTGCATCTGTCCCACAAGTTAGACAGATTCTCTTGTTTGTTTCCGGTTCGTATACCCACCAATTTCCATTATTAAAATAGGCTATATCATCAGAGTAAGGGGAAGCAGAGATCCATGCCTCCGATGTGGTAATGCCTTTAACTAATAATTTTGTAACCCTAGTATCTACATTTCTTACATAATAATCTGTGTCAGGCTCTAATGTATACTGTGGGGCATATTGTGCGGGGTTACTCACTATCGCATATTTTTTTCTGCCGGTAAGGCGCATGGCCGGTAATTCAATATCGTTGACAGGTGTTGGTACATATCCTGGTTTCCATACATAATGCTTTAACCGTAGTTCCTGATTCATATAATAGGCCAGCGGATAGAGCCATTTGTCATTACCATTCCAAACCTCAGGGCCAGCTCCCCGCTTCGATGCCTCTTCCGGCTGGAAAGTTCTTATGAATACCCGGGAAGCGTCATCTGAAATGGTGAGAGACTGGACATATTTAAGGCAGGAAAGACTATCTTTTTCAGGAATATGATAAGACATTACCCTCTTTTTTTGTATTTGATATAAATTAATCGACTTCGCAATTTCTGTTTTTTCTTCCCCCAGATTAAAATAAGCCAGTGATAGTCCCTCTTCTTGCCATACCAATCCTGAAGGAAGCCCGGAACCGCTAAGGTCCAGCGCTGTTTCCCTCAACTTATTGTCCAGGTCCAATATTGATATACTGTGCTTACCAGAGGATGCGGTTGTATAAGCTAGTTGGCCGCTCTTTTTATGCAGCGCATATTCGCCAACATTGTCGATCCTGCGTACGATCCTGCCCGTTGCACATTCAATAATCAGCAACGTTGTATCAGTCTGCGATTTAGCAACGATATACCGCCCGCTGCCGGGCAGCTCGTAGTGTAGGACACGGGGGATCTTAAGTATATCCCCTTTTGGGAGAGCTATTAGCCAAAGGGATTCATCAGGCATCAGTGCAATAAAGGTTTCCGCTTTAGCGAAAGCGGGCTGCCTCGCGCCAGTCAACTTATAAACTACACCATTCTCTGTTGACTTTATGCAAAGGGTGTCTTTCGCTTTACTATAAGAAAGATTATAGGCAACCCATTTCCCGTTTCCGGAAATACATGAAAGCGATAGCTGGCTGAAATACCGAAACTGATCTTCAGGCAGCTGCTCCTTTGTTTGCTGGGCAAAAACAGCTGTGGACTGGAGTGACAAAATAACGCCCACCAAAAGGAAATTATAACGAATTAACAGGGCGATACTACCAAAACTTTTCATAATCAGTATCCTGGATTTTGAGTAATATTGGGATTGATAACTATTTCATCGGAGGGTATTGGCCATAGCCTGTCAGTGCTATCCCATCCCGGCTTGATATTCTCCAGTGCCTCATCAAGTGATCCGGTACGCTGTAAGTCAAAGAAGCGGTGCCCAAATTCTGTAAAGAGCTCAACACGGCGCTCGGCCATCACTGCGTTTACTATTTCCATGGCATCGGTTGCATCGGTATCCGGCAATCCAGCTCTTTGCCTGACCTTGTTCAGGTCAGCCTTTGCCCCTTCGATATTACCTGTCATTGCCCTTGCTTCAGCCCTAATCAGATACTGTTCTGCCAGGCGCAGAAGGATAGAATATTCCGTTGATGCCCCGCTTATTGTCCTCTGCTTATACTTGAAGGCATGGTACCAGCTATCGGTGCCATCGGTAACTTCCCTTATCCAGCCGGACCTCCTCAGATCCCCAATTTCAAAGGCATTGTACAGGCTTGCGGAAATAGCAATTGCGGGCGGAGGCCCTACCTCAAAGATGAAGAGATCGCCCTCAAGGGTATTCAGTGAGGCATCTGCAGGCATAAACTGCCATATTGTTGCAGTACTATTATTGAGAAAGACAGCTGCGGGGTCATCTACCCACTGGTAAAGTGGCCCTTCAATAACGGCGGTAGAATGCAATACCGCCTCGTCCCACCATCCTGCATACAGGCAGGTGCGTGCCAATAGCGACCTTGCCGCCCCTTTTGAAGGCAATACGCGTTCAACGGAAGGATTATCCGGAAGAAAGCTGGCTGCATCAAGCAAATCCTGACGGATCAGCTGCAGTACTTCTATCGGCGGAAGCCTGCTGACATTCCCGTTAACGGTGTAGTCGGTCGTGGTTACGTAAGGCACACCGCCGTAGAGCTGGTTCAGGTACAAGTGTACCAGCGCACGTACAAAAAGCGCCTCGCCTTCGAGTTGTGCTTTAAGCTCCGCGGGGAGCGATTGCGAATTCCTTACACCCTCAATTACCGCATTAGCTGCGAAAATTAGGGAATAGCCATGGTTCCAATAGCTTTTGATCGCCGGCTGAGCCGCAAACAGTGAATTGGTATAAAAATAATCGATATCCTGCCTATAAAAGTCGAGTTCATCGGTATATAATCCCAACACACAGGAAAGGCCGGGAAGGTTGCCGGAAAGGAAGCCGTTATCACGCATGTTACCGTAGATCGAAGACATTGCAGCCCTGGCTGTGGCCGGGTCTTCAAAAATGATCTGGCTTGGAAGTTGGGAGGCAGGAAGATCTACCTCTACAAATTCAGAGCATGAAGATAGCAGCAAGAGACAAAGAAAGACTAAGAGTCCCGGTACTTTATTTATTTTTTTATTTTCCATCATTAGAAATTTAGATTAAAAACTTATTTGAGCTCCACCGCTAAAAATGCGTAATGGCGGAAGAAAGCCGGAATTCTTAAATTCAGGGTCGCCTCCTTTATACGCCGTTAGGGTGAACACATTCTGACCCTGGAGGTAGAGCCTGCAATTCAGGTTACGCAACAGCCCGGGTGGGAGCGTATAACTCAGGGATATATTTTTGAGACGGATAAAGGAACCATCTACTATCACAGCATTACTGGAAGTATAATTGTAATAAGCCCTTACTGCCGCACTGTTACCTCCTGCGGTAAGCACCTGATATTGTGCACTACTGCCAGGCGCGCTCCAAGCATTGCCGGCGTCTGTGCGCTGGTTGTATAGCTGGCCGGCAGGTACCCCCGCGTTGTAGTCATAATTCTGCTGGCGTGTAAACTGGAAAAGGAAATCAAGGCTCCAGCCTTTGTAGCGCAATTGGTTCTGGAGCCCTCCAAAATATTCCGGGGTAAGGTCTGTTACGGCCTGCCTATCCTTATCAGAAGTGAGGACACCATCCCCATTAACATCCGTAAATTGATAAAGCCCCGTCTGAGGGTCTATGCCTTCATAGTGGTATAACTTCGCTATGGTGGTTGGCTGGCCTATTACGTAAGTATTGGCATACGATGAATTTTCCAATCCTGGAAAGGACAGCAGCTTATTCCTTGCCAAGGCTATCGTAAATGAAGTTGTCCAGTCGAAGTCCTTACCCCTGAAATTCTCTGTACGTAAGGTAAACTCGAAACCTTTGTTTTCAACGGTGGCACCCAGATTAGCATTTATTGACGCGAAGCCGGTTGTCCCTGCAAGGGGTATGCCTACCAATTGACTGGACGAAAGGTTCCTGTACCACGCTGCCGTGAAGAAAATCCTGTCATTGAAAAACCCCGTTTCCAACGCAACCTCCAGTTTTTTATTTTTTTCCCAGCTGAAATCAGCATTATAAAGCCTTGCAGGGGCCAACCCGATAATTCCCTGATAAGGCACCCCAGTGGAGCCATAGGTACTGAGGAACTGATAATCCCCAATTTGGTCATTGCCTGTGATCCCGTAACTGGCTCGTATTTTTGCAAAACTGATGGAGAGGGGACGATTTTCAAAAAATTCCTCATTAGAAAAAATCCATGCACCCCCCACGGCACCAAAATTAGCAAACCTTTTCCCCGGACCGAAGCGGCTTGAGCCATCGCGCCTGCCTGTAATGTTTACAATATAACGACCGTCCCAATTATAATTCACCCTGCCAAAAGCAGCCTGATACCGGTATTGCTTTTCCTCACTTGCAATGACAAACACCTGCCCCGCTGCTGCAAGGTCATAAATCAGGCTGTTGCTGGAATAGCCGTAGCCCATCTGGTATAAAACAGTATTGCGTTGCTGCTGGAAGGTTGTCCCCAGGAGCGCATCCAGCTTTCCTCCCCACAGGGTGGCGCTGTAATGCAATTGTGGCTCCATGATCCAGGATTGCCTGAAGGTATGGTTGCTCAACAGAGACGACTCACTACTGCCAATACCATAGGCAGGGTCGTACATCGTTGAGGGCAAAGCCCGGGTTTCATGTGTCTTTAAATCCGTTAAGCCGAGACTGGCCTTTACATCGAGCCCATTTGCGAGCCTATAGCCTATGACGCCGTTAAGGACTAAATCATAAGTGTTGGATTTAACCTCGCTGCGAAGTTCTGACAAGGGGTTAGTAAAGGTGCTATTTTCCCAATTCAGCTCACCGTTTTCATCATAAAGGGCAGGCGCGTTTGGAGCCAGTGTACGGGAGATCCTCGTGAGGTCTGTAGCAGGGAGTTTATTGTCCTGGGCAGTATATCCTCCGGACAAGCTGACACTCAGCCTGCTATCCTGCGGTGTATGATTGATATTGAAATGTAAAACTCCTTTGCGGTAGCCAAAATTTCCTGGGAAGACTGTACTTTCCCTGTAGTGGGTCCCACTCAGCAGGTATTGCGTTGTTTCAGAGCCCCCTGACAGGGAAAGTTGCGTACTGTTTATTTGCGCTGTACGCCCTATCAGTTCTTTTTGCCAGTCGGTATAACGGCCCTGGTCCCAAGTACCGTTCACATCGTATGCCGTAACGGGGAAGTCGGTTACGCCATCATTAGCAAATGCCTGCCTCCTCATGGCCAGGTACTCGCTGGTTTTCATGAGATCAACAAAGTTAGCCACTTTAGCTGTTCCCGCCCATGAATTGACTGCAATTGAAGCCTTCCCCGGTTTTCCTTTTTTTGTGGTGATCAGCACCACGCCATTAGCTCCGCGTGAACCATAGATAGCAGTGGCGTCGGCATCCTTGAGGATTTCAATGCTTTGGATATCGGAGGGGTTGATGCTGTTCAGCGGGCTTGTAACGCTTGGCAATGTTGTGGATGTCTGGCTATAGCCAATGGGCTCGGAAGAGTAAGGCACCCCGTCTATAATGTATAGCGGACTATTTCCATCGGCGCGCAAGCTGTTCTGCCCGCGTATCTTAATCTGAAATGATCCACCAGGCACCCCGGAGTCCTGAATGATTTCCACTCCTGCCATACGGCCCTGCATGGCGGCCAGCATATTGGTAACAGGCTGGGTTTCTATTTCCTTAGCAGTAATCCTTGCAATACTTCCCGTAGCTTCTTTCTGTTTCACATTATAATAACCTGCATTGATGGTTACCTCCTCAAGCTGTAAAGCATCTTCCTCAAGGGTAATGTCGACTGTAGACTGCGAGCCGACAATTACCTCAACAGTTTTAAAGCCCGTGAACGAAAATACCAATACATCACCGGCACTCGCGGCAATGTAATAGTTACCGTCAGGATCAGTGGCTACCGAGCGTGTTGTCCCTTTGACGACAATTAAAGCGCCCGGCAAGGGACCTGAGCCATCGGAGACGGTTCCTGAAATGGTTTGTTGAAAGTATGCTCCGGAAATTGGTGATGCATGTGCCCGGGCTAAGGCACTGATTGGCAGGGTAGCTAAAACAAGAGAATAGAAAAGCACCCTTAGCCCTTTGTTCGCTGAAATAAATTTCATAACATTGGTTAAGATTAATGAGACATTGGGTTTTATTGGTCTATAGCCCTCAGGTTAGTTTGCCGACGTCTGAGGGTTATTTTATGTATACCGGTAAAGGAAAAAGAAACCCGGCCTTTCCCTAACCAACTCGAAATGGGAATACCAGTACAGGCCGGGCCTATTTAACTATGAAAAAACTAAACCATACGCAAAACGAATTAAAAGATTGAACTCTATCGTTTGCGAAACCTGAAAAAAAGAGAAGTAAAACGCTAAGAATACAAGCTGAGAGCGAGACAGTAACTCCAAAAAGGAGGCGTGGGTTTAAACTCAGCTTACTGTATAGGAGGTACTGGCGGTACCCTTACCACAAATAAGTGAGCCCACGCCGTATGGCGTGAGCATTTGCACTTATCATCCCGTGGTAATATAAAACGCCAGTTTTCCTATACGAGATTCAAAGCGAATGCTTCAAACTTTATAATTGAAGTATCGCAAAATTATAATAATTAAAACAGCTTATAAAAGTATAAGCAATTTTCAATTACGAAAATATCAAAAAAAATCTACTTGTTATAAGTTCTTGTAACATTTATTATAAAAAAAATTACGCTTTTTGTTATAAATCAATATCATCAATGAGTAGAACTCCAGACGAAAGATTAATTAATTTTGGTATTCATGTAAAAAAATTACGTGAGAGTCTTAATCTTAGTCAGGATCAAGTAGTAGCAAATAGTGAGAAATTAACTAAAGCTACTATAAGCGATATTGAAAATGGTAAGCGTAATGCAGCAGTAACTACATTACTTGATTTAGCTAGAGGATTAAAAGTACATCCAAGAAATATATTAGATTTCAATTTTAAGTTTGAAGAGTAAAAGATGCGGGAGCATCTTTTTTTGTTTTAATTAATACCTATTAATGGGTATTTATTTATCTTAAAATAAGGTATTTTTACAGATAAAGTGAACCCGTGCAAACTCTTAAAACAGTCGGGGTAATCTATTATAAAACCAAGATTATGAATTATGAAGATAGAATTGCTGTATTTATAGACATCCTCGGATTTAAAGAACTACTCAACGAAACTGTTGAAAGGGATGGCAAAGATAACACGGTCGCTATTGAAAAACTTATGGATGCGTACAAAGCAATCAGGGATGTATGGGATTTAGATGTCGAAGATAAAACACCAATTATAAAAAAGACTGATAAAAACTCAAAAGTTATTACCACATTTTCAGATAGCGTGGTAATTTCATTTTCTGTTACACAGAGAAGTGAGATTTTTTATACGTTACTTGAGATCAAGTGGATGATTATGCGTTTGCTACAAAGAAATATACTTTGTAGAGGGGCTATGGCTTACGGAAAGCTAATTCATACTGATACCATGCTTTTCGGTCCCGCTCTTGTGGAAGCCTATATCCTAGAATCTAAAGCGGCAAATTATCCCCGCATAATCTTGGATCGCAGTATTATTGATCTTGCAGGTCAATTCCCTTCCTTACATCACTCCGCATCTCAAGAGATGGAATATGTCGAGGCATTGTTAGAAAGGGATTTAGACGGAATGTATTACATTGACTATTTCACAAAAGCACAAGATGAGTTAGACGACCCACAGTATGACTTTCCGGTTTATATTGAAATGCTGGGTAACAAAATACGCGCCGGTATGAATGCTAGTAAGCATTCTTCAAAAGCAGACATACGCGTAAAATACATCTGGATGAAAGAGAAATACAACGCTATGGTAGGATTGAGTAAAAATTCAAGATTCATTGCATCGCTAGAAAAAGCAGGTGACAGTGAATTAGCTGATTTTTACAGGAAACTAAAACCCATAAATCCTAACCCAACTTTAGAATCCTTAACTTCCAAGCAGCGGAGCAAATAACATCTAAGTTCACTAAGAAAATTCTAGCAATACTAAAATAAATTATTAAAACTGGTATAATTACATTTTTCAACTGATTAGTTTTACCACGATTGTTAGAGGAAGGCGTTTTGTCGAGAAACCCAAGTAGACGTTCAAAAAAATTAACATTTTAGGAAATGCATTTTTTACGTCTTTTATTAAAACAATAATTTTTATTAGATGGCCCCTCTTCATTAATGGTATTCTACGCCTGACTACTGGGTTTTTGCCAAATAATAAATTTACTTAGTCTATAAAAACAGGTGTTTTTACGTATTGAAAGAAATGAGTTTTCATTATATTTACCTACTATTGATTCTAAGAAATGACAATTGCTATAGAAACCTTTAATTGTGATTATCAAAGCTATTATAAAATATTAGAGGCGGCAGATAGCGAAATTAAGATAACACTTCAGTTCAACAAAATAGTGAGCCGTCAATCACGTAAAGAAAAAATAGATAAAATTACTCAACTAATTCACTCTGAACTATTAAAATTTGATTGGATTATAGTTGGCAGTATTCAAGTTGACTTGACGTGGTACCTTAACGCTGTAGAGCGACAAGAGACCGATAAAGTTGGTGACATCGATAACATTACTAAACCAATTATCGATGCACTTTCGGGAAAAAACGGCGTGTTCGTTGATGATTCACAAATCGGAGGGCTATATTCTTGTTGGATGAGCAAAAATGAACTTTACAGCGATAATGTGTTAGTTATACAGATCAAATTTAATAACGATTATGTTTTGTATAAAAAAAATTTAAGGTTCATACAGTACAGCGGTGCTGCCTGCCTGCCTGTAAATATGGACATAACGAGTAAGAAAGATCTGTTAGTTGCTAAAGTCTTGGTTATAGTACGGAAAAAACATAGAAAGTTGGCTGATAAAGCTAGGCTTATAGGTGCTAATATAGACCGCTATTTTGTATGCTCTGAATTTGATTTCCACCGAACCCGCCTTTCAGGATTTACTAGCTCAGATGTGCTTACTAATGACCAGTTGAATGACATTTTCGTATGTATTGGAATTAAATGGAGTGATATAAGAAATTTTTTTAAACGTTAAGAAACCTAGACAACTATGACTATATTCCAGTTCACCCAGAAAGTTGAAGGGATATTTGAAAATGAAGTTAAGAAGTTACTACCTAATTATTGGGATGAAAACTTGTTGACACAAAATTTCTTTTTAAGACTTTCTTTAACGTTACGATCAGTAAATATCATAGACCTTGACGGCATCTCTCGATATCCCTAAATACTTTTAAGCAACAAGGCAGCCTAACTGAAACCCGCTTCGGAGATATAGCAGTTATAGTAAAAAATAACATTTCACCGGCTGTGGAATTTGTCACAACAAATGGGCCAAATATATAAGCCGTGTTAAAATGGTTCGCTCTATGCTAAGGGCAGCTATTTACTAACAATTATATTGGTTCCTTCTCACTTTCCTGAAAATTACGAAACAGTTGTTAATCAGGAAATTTTCGAAGATTAAAATAAAATAAAATTAAATATATCTAATTTATGCCCTTTACCTATAATCCTCCTGCTACAGTTTTAAGCCCTCAAAAGAATGTTAGAAATATTAGAGTACTATATGACGGGGGACCTCATCACGGTGAGTTCTCTGTCGCACGAATAGAATGGAACGGCGATGATGTTTTGGCAATAAGATGGAACGTAAATGAAAATGAGGCTTCAGACCCTGCTAAAATAAGTGGTAGCAAAGTATGTTTGGGAGAGCCAAATTCCCGAGGCAGATCAACGTGGTTTGTCATTCCCGATTTTTTTATTGAGCAGTTGTTTAATGGCGGCGATTTAAGTCAAAAATTAAAACAATATCTAAACGAGAAATAAGTCCATATGACACTTAAAAGTTTTAATTTTTTTAAGATCTTAGAGAAAGATAATAAAGAATTGGTGCATTCGGCGTTTCTTAAACATCTTATGGAGTTTGATAAGACTTTCTACACCGAATTCATAAAAACTGAAAAGAATTTTCTTGAGCCAAAACTAGAAAAGCAATATTCACTTTCGAAAAAAGAAAAAGGCAGGCTCGATATTGTGGCTATAAGTGAGGATAACTCGACATTGGTAGTTTTTGAAAACAAGTTTAAATCTTTTCCTTACAGGGAACAAATTTTATTGTATGATAAAATATTGAAGAAGCATCATAAAGATAAAATTATCATCAAGCTTCTTATCTGCTTTGATAAACGTTTTGTAGAAAATTATCCAGGTTGGATTATCGCAGATTACGGTGATCTTCTCTTGTTCATAGAGAAGCATTACAGTATGCATTCTCAAGAGGATCACAGTATTTTCGTACGTCATTATTATAATGCGCTGAGCGATTATTTTCAGAAATACAGAAAATTGGAACAGGATTTCGGAGAGCTCTTTTCAGACCTTTCTAACGACACAAATAAATTTTGGCTTAAGCTATTTTATTCTGCTCTAAAAGTTCGCTTAGAATCGTATATGGCTAAAAACGACATCGACGCAGATATTTATGTTAATAATGGTAACACCACTGTACCGTTGATCAATATTGTGCCGAAGGCCTGGAATATAGAGGATAATGAATTGTTAATCCAGATGCAAGGAAATGATATAAAATTTTATTCACACTCTAAAAACATTTTTTTTCTCTCAGATATAAAAGGTTTTGCACAAAAGCAATTTTCTGATATGCCTTATGAATATAAAAGAGAGACTAAAAGACAATCAAAAACACAATTTATTTTAAAAACAAAACTGCTTCATGATAGAACCTCTATAAATGTTGACTACTTATTTAATCATATTGTACGGTTTTATATTAGATTAAATGAAAATGTGATTCTACGATATGTACAGACGAAAACCTCAAACTAATTCATAATATGGCGACTTATACAATAGAAAAGAAAAATTTTAAAGACAATCACAAAACTACCAATGAAGTCGTTTTGGTGGATGTTTTGGAAATAGACAAAGCAGAGGATTTACTGAGAATCCAATCTCACATAGAAGCAGAAATTGCCGAGCCGATTACAAAGCTCACTTTAAATGGTTTGACAAAAAAATCTAACTATGCCTTCGAAGGATTAAAATATTGTTTGGTAATAGAAGAAGGCAATTGTATTGGATATGGGTATGGATATTTAGAGGGGAGAGACGTTTTTTACATAGATACCATTGCTGTAGCGCCGGAGCATCGAAGGAAAAAAGTTGCAACGGACATAAAAGCCGCCTTGGTAAAATATGGCTTTGGATTTAAAGATGTAAACATAGTTAAGGCGATAACTCAAGAAAATAACATCGGGGCGATAGCGATTAATGAAACTCTAGGATTGCAACTAGAAGGAGAAAAACAAGAATTATAAGACAATACAGCATTCGATAATCTTTAATAATTACGATATAACATTTGCAGATAAGGTTATAGTTCAATTTTCCAAATTTACTACGTATCAACGCCCATCATCTCCTTCCTGATCTTTGCACTAAAGAAGTTAGGTGAAATACCGGTTCTCGCCTTAAAAGCTGTAACAAAACTTTGTGTAGTACCAAAGCCCGCTTCCTTAGCGAGCGCTTCATGAGTAAACATGCGTTTGTGCTTATCGGTTTTCAGTTGCTCAATAATATAATCTATCTTGAGGTCATTTATGTACTCAGTAAAGCTCTTGCCGTAACAGTGCGAAATCACATCGGATACATAATGTACATTTGTTTCCAAGTACACCGCCATTGAGGCACGCGTAATGTTTGGCTCAAGATACCGCATAGACTGTCTCCATTTCTCTAAGCGAGACAGGATTTTATCTACTGTTTCCTGCGGGATATTTAGATCTTTGGGTGCGTCGCTAACAGGTTTACCTATAGGTTTTTTATTTTCCATCAATTCACGGAAAATTCGGTTGCGCCTACGGTGCCTGTACAACGCCATTGCAAGTACAATAATAATTATAGCAAGGCAAATAGATCCCACTATTAGAAATTTTTTATGAGTAAGATTCTGGCTGAGCAGCTTCTCAATGTTCTCTTTTTCCTGCCGGAGCTCCACCGTATCATAATTCACATGGATATTATCGTACAATTTATCATGGGTGGTTCTTAGAATACTGTCGGCGACCAATAACCGGTCTACATAATACAATACCTGTTTCAGTTCGCCTTTATCTTTATAAAAATCAATCAATAATTCGAAACTCTCTCTAAGATCAGCCCGGATGTAATCATATTCTAATAAAGCCTCGTCCACATGTTTTAAGTATGGTACGCTTTCCCGGCGTCGCTTCAAATCCCAAAGGCTCTTGCCGATATAAAAATTAGCCACTGCAACATTACCATGGTCTTTATTATCCTTTATTTCGGGTATGGATTCTTTAAGATGGTCAATGGCCGAGGCGTAGTTCTCCCTGAAATATTCATTTAAGCCTTGCAAGTGAAGGAAATAGGCATCCATACTATGGTTCTTTAAGGCTTTGGCAGCAGCATTACCTTGCCGAACCATCTCCAAGGATTTTCCGTAGTCGCCGGCCTTATTATAAACTAAACCTAAAGAATGCAAGGTATTGAGATAAGCCCTGGAATTTGTGTCCTTAAAATACTGAAGGCAGGAATTAAAGAGTTGGATAGCCTCCTCATTTTTGCCCAAGTAATACTTCACGTGGGCGATATTGTACGTGAGCTTATATTTTAAATACTCATCCCTTGATTTTTCAATATAGGGTTTGGCAATAAGATAATTCTCCAAAGCCAGTTCATGCCGTTTAAGGGCATAGAAAGCAATTCCTTTTGAAAGGTACGCCGATCCTATTAATTTATTATCACCTGATGGTTTAGCCGCGTAAACCATGCTGTCGGTATAAGTGATAGCCAAATTTTCATCAGCGTAATCAGCATAGTTTTTATAACCTGTTGCAATAAGTTCCAAGTCTTTCGCAGCTTTAGCGTTAGCTAGGAATGCCTGCAGGTATATTTTCTGCCGGGCAGGCTGTTCTTTAGAGTTACTTATCGCGGTGAACAGGTATTTAAAATCTCTCTTTTTTAAAGAGTCCTGTTCAGACGCCCCAAACGACTGCTGGGAAGCAATGATAAAAATACAGAATGAGAGTAGAATAGATATGCGACTGATTGCCATTTCTTGAAACGGTAATTTAATTCTAAGCAATATATTTAAAACACAGCGCTAGTAAATTCTATGTAAAGTTGGGTAAATCAAAAATAGCCAATATCCCAGTTTTCACTTCTCATTTAACACATTTTAAGACTGTGAATTTTCAGAAAATCCACAGTGAGAATTCAGAATCCCCAGCCTAATGCGCTTGCCACGCCTCAGCAATGCCCATAGCTTTGTTTCGAATTCACAAGCCAAGGGTTGCCTGCAGCCCACCCAGTTTGTCATCCGGATGAATGAACTGATTAAAACGAATCAGTCACATTTAAACACGAAAAAATGAAAATCGTAAACTTGATCCCGATGGGCCTCTTATCGGTTATTCTGTTCGCATGTACAAACGAAACCGATCAACTGAATAGCATTGATAATAAATCAAATACATACTTCAAGAAGCTTGGCAATAGTGCCGGTAATGGAGCGAATCCTTATGATGGTATTGGACAATCCTACAGAGACGCATTGTCGCTTTATAAGGCAGGCGTTCACATACCGGGCAATTACGAAGATATCGTGCTGCTTGTCCAAAACCTGTTGGGCAGCATGCCTACAATTACGGGAACGGCAACTACAACACAGCAGCAGTTATTAGCCGCGTGTGTGACTACCCCTGATATTGCACTCGAACAAGTTCTGCAAAACCCTTCGCTGAGCGAGCCCGCTGTAATTATTTTATCAGATTTCTTTAATAACTACAGCCATTGGGCAAGCGAACCATTCGGTAAAGCTTACAGCGACATTATTGCTATTGAAAACAGTACGCTAAACTCTGGCACGTTATCCGATGATGAGCAACGAATAATACTTGCAGTCACCTCCATAACCCGTTACTCACTGCACCACTCGTGTTGTGAGGACACGGACTGGGGAAAATCAGTCGGTAATATTATTGCTGCACTGGCGGGTGCACTGGAAAGTAATCAGGGAGCTGTTGAATACCCACTAATTACAAGTATTGCCGGGTTGGAAAAAATACAATTGTAGCACTATTAAAGCCCGCGGGATACCGTCGGGCTTTGTAATTCATTGGATATGGAAGATATAGCAGACAAGTTCCCGGCAGAAGTGCATTTCTATACCGGAAAGGATAATGAGGCTAAAACCGATAGAGTAAACTGTAGCGGAAACTTTCTCTTCATTTTTGTCAGGTCAGGGGTTTTCAGGGCCATGATCGACGGGGATAAAATTTCCTGCACTTCTAATGAACTGGTCGTAGCATTATGCCGGCACTATTACCAAGTGCTGAGCTACAACAGAAAAATGGCCTGTTATTTTGTAAAGGTCCAATGGCAGTTTATAACCGACATTAAAATGTCCAGCCAATTTATAGAAGTGTTGGTAAGCAAGCAGAGTATTAAAATTTTGCCCGATTTGTTTGATGCGAAGGTCCTAGCGCGGATTATGAAACTGCTTCACTATTATTACCAAACTTCTACGAATCCGAACCGATTTCCGCAGGCATCTTTTACCGCAGCGTTGAGCCTGCTGATATTTCAGGCAGCCTGGCAGCAGGACACAAATTTGGCCAATACATCGTTCAACAGGAAAGAATTGCTTACTATGCAGTTCCTGAAACTACTGATTCAAAATTACCGGGAGCAGCACAGCCCCGGGTTTTATGCAAAGCAACTATTTGTAACAAGCGGCTACCTCAATAAAGCCGTGCGTGAGGTAACAGGAAAAACAGTTATAAAATGTATTACAGAAGTACTTATCAGCGAAGCAAAATATTTACTGATGAGTTCACAACATTCAGTGGAAACCATTAGCGAGCAACTGCACTTTACTTCTGCGGGGAGCTTCAGCAGGTTCTTTAAAAGGCAAACAGAGACAACGCCTATGGAATATAGAAAAGAATACGGTAAATAACAGCATGCACAGATAACAGTGCTTCATTATTGTCGGTGCACGGCTATATCAATTATTTGAGCTATGGTACGTTCAGCGATTTTTAAGGAGATACTATCAGAAATAGATACCAGGGAGCAGGAACTGTCGCTCGGCGATATATCCCTTATTGAACAGTCCGGGATCATGATCACGTTGTTACAAGGGGTTCTTGTACGCATTAAGGAACAGGTACGCATAGCCGGATTTGCCGATGCAATGCAGGAAATTGAGTTTTTTAAGGAAGTGAAGCCTCTGGTTTTGGGTAAACTCATCTACTATAATAATGTTTATAGAATTGAAACTACCTGCCCCGTAAGGGGCGGCAAGCTATACCGTAAATATTTTGAGGGCCAGCTGAAGCTTTTAAAACAGAATAATGCCAGCCAGCTGGATATGGACTTCTACAGGTATTACCGTTCGGGCAGGACAGATAAAGATGCTGACTATTTTTTGCGGGAGCAGGTACATTATGCTACCGTTTTAGACAGCTTCTACTTTGAGATGGACAGCCAGTATTCCACCTATTATGACCATCTGGTCGCAAGGTTTATAGCCCAGGACCATACCTACATTTATCTTTTGTCAAGGATTGATCCTGAAACGCCGGTTAACTTCGGTTTACTGGATATTCCGGAGGACCTGCAATGGACAGGCACTAAAAATGCCCTTATAGAACTCATTTACGCCCTATATATTTCCGGGGTACTATCCCATGGTAAGATAGGCATCCGAAAGCTGAGCCTGATTTTTCAAAGCCTTTTTAAAATATCGCTGGGCGATATTCATCACGCCTTTCACCGCATGAAAGACCGCTCAGGCAAGCGGACGTTATTTATTGACCAATTACGGGACTCCCTTGAAGACTATATGGACAAGGACCTTTAACGAAGTGAAGCAGCCGATGGGCTGCTTTTTTTATGATCTACAGCAACCGTAAAAAAAAATATTCTGCCCATTGGCACACCTTGGCAGATAAAGCTTACTGTAATGACAAACTTGTCGCTAGTTTAATTCAAAAATCGTACTATCATGAACATCGACAGAAATGAATTTCATGCCTGGATGGAACGTGTTATGCAACGCTTTGACTTGCTGGCCGAGAAAATCCTACAGGTGGAACAGCGCCATACAGCTATTGATGGCGAAGAACTATTGGACAACCAGGACGTACTGCAGATGCTGAAGATCAGCTCGCGTTCCCTGCAACGCTACCGTTCCGGCGGCAGGCTGCCCTATTACACCATTAGCGGAAAACTCTATTACAAGCTTTCTGATGTACACCAATTTATCCGCGACAGTTTTCAAGAAAGATTACCTGGACTAAAAGCCAGGGAGTGACAAGCCCTGCTTCAGGCTTCCCACACATCATTAGCAAATTCCTAGAGGCATAGCTTTCAAATACAAAAACGCTAGCTATGGAAGACAATCAACAAATACCGGGACATCCTGATGAACTGAATGAGATGCTGCTTGTACTGGACAAGAAGCAAAATAAAATGCAGGCTGTAAAACAGCTAACGAAGAACGGCGAGGTAAAAGCAGCGGACATAAACGATAAGAATCAACCTGATTTTCTACGGATTGAACGCCACGGTGACTTTTTCTCCAACTTCTTCGGCAACTTCACGCGGCAACTCAAAGAACCAACGCGATTTGATTTTTTCCGCGTGCCCTTCTCCCTTGGATTAGAAATAGCCTGCGAACTGCAGGGTTACCTCAATGACCTGGGGGAAGATGCGCAGCAACTGCTTTCAAAATATGCTATCAATTCCGAATATCAACATAAAAATCATACTACAATGGAAACAACAGAAGAGTACAAATTTAAGCCCGAGCAAGTTAACTGGGAATCCCTGAATAATTTAGGACTAAGCAGGGAACGCCTGGAAAAGATGAACCTTATAGAACCCCTGCTCAAAGGGTTTAAAACCAACGACCTTGTGCCATTAACGCTCACTATGGGTGATGCTGTGGCGAAACTGGATGCCAGGCTTTCGCTTCAGACCAACGATGCCGGACAGGTAGTCGTGGCCATGCACGGGATAAGAAAGGAACCCAATTTGAACTATCCCTTCTTTGGGCATGAATTTTCCAAAGAAGATAAAGAGAATTTACTTAAAACAGGCAATATGGGCAGGGTCGTAGACCTGTACAACCAAAAGACAAGCGAATTCGTGCCGTCATTAATAAGTGTGGACCGCAAAACCAACGAACTTGTTGCTTACAAGGCAGAGTGGGTGCAGATACCTGATGAGATTAAGGGCATTAAGCTGGATGAGCAGCAAAAACAGGCATTGCAGGAAGGTAAGTCGCTTTATCTTGAAGGGATGACCTCCAAGAATGGGGATCCCTTTGACGCCACGGTGCAGTTTAATGCCGACAAACGCTACGTCGAATTTATATTTGACCGCAACCAGGGCCAGAACCAGTCCCAAGGCAAAACGTATGATGAAGCACCGACGGAATTCAGGGGCAAAGAACTGACCGAGGAACAATACAGTAAGTTCAAAGAAGGAATGACTGTATATATCACAGGGCTAATCGACAAGAATGATAAGGAGTACCAAGGGTACATCACCTACAACAGCGAAAGCGGGAAAGTTGGCTTTTCCTTTAATAACCCATCCAAGTCAAAAGAGGAGGCTCTACCTGAGACTAGCCCGCAAACTTCACAAGCAACTGCTGAAAGTAAAATGAGCCAGGATCGTAATCCTACAAAGAAAGACGATAAGAAACAGCAAAAAGAAAATATCGCTGACAAACAGCAGGATCAGGAAGATGCCCCTGCGAAAAAGAGAGGCAGGAAGATATAAAACATAAATGAAACATAATGATTACAGTACTTGCAGAAAAACCGAGCGTGGCCCGTAAACTGGCTGCGCTGCTAAACGCTACGGAAAAAAAAGAAGGCTTTTTTCATGGAAATGGCTATTATGTGACTTGGGCCCTGGGGCATCTTGTGACTTTGGGACTACCTGAAGATTATGGCCTCTCCGGTTTCCAAAAAGATAACCTCCCTATAATTCCTTCACCCTTTATGCTCACCCCGCGAAAAGGATCAGGAAATGAACGGCTGCTGCCCGATAAGAGGATCGTAAAGCAACTGGTTACTATTGGGGAGCTGTTCAGAAAAAGCGAAAGCCTTATCGCCGCGACGGATGCCGGCCGCGAAGGAGAACTCATATTCCGCTACATATACGAGTACCTGAATTGCAGAAAACCTTTTAAAAGGCTTTGGGTTAGCTCATTGACCGAGAAGGCACTCCGGAAGGGTTTTGCCAATTTATTGCCGGGAGAAGAGTTTGAAAACCTGTATCTCGCCGCCAGGGCGCGCAGCCGTGCCGACTGGCAAATTGGAATTAATGCTTCGCAGGCGCTCAGTATCGCAGCAGGTACAGGAGTTTACTCCCTTGGCCGTGTGCAAACGCCTACCTTGGGGCTGGTCTGCAAAAGATTTTTGGAACACCGCGACCATAAACCAACGAAATACTGGCAGATTCAACTTGTACATACTAAATCGTTTATAGAGTTCAGGAGCGATGGTGCACTACATTTCGATACGCAGCAGAAAGCCGAAGACGTTTTAAAATCAGTACAGCGCCAGAGCCATGCCACAGTATCCGCCGTACTATCGGAGACTGTCCCTGAACCCGCGCCCTTATTGTTCGACCTTACAGCGCTGCAAAAGGAAGCCAACCGGAAATATGGGTTAACAGCAATTGAGACACTTGAAATTGCACAAGGCTTATATGAAAATCAATTTATTACCTACCCGCGCACCGGCAGTAAATACGTAACGCAGGATGTATGGGAAGGAATACCGGGGCTCATTAGAGGCCTTCAAAACGACCCTGAACTGGGCAAGGATATTGCCAAGATAAAATTCGGCAGGCTTAACAGGCACATTGTCAACGAAGGTAAGGTTACCGACCACCATGGCCTGCTTATTACAGAAAAGCTACCATCTGCCTTGTCGGTAAAAGAGGATGTCATCTACAAAATGATAGCCCTGCGCTTGCTGGAATCCGTTTCGGAAGCCTGTATTAAAGAAGTCAGCCGTATTACATTGCAGGTGCTGCATTATGATTTCGGCCTGACTACTTCTGAAATAACAGAGCCGGGTTGGCGATCCATACAGAACGCCTTTGACGAAAATACTAACGAGGAAAGAAATGTACCCGAATTAAAGGAAGGTGACCGGGTAACTATCACATCCAGCACCATAAAGCAAAAACAGCATGCCGGGCCACAGCTGTATACAGAAGCCAGCCTTTTATCCGCAATGGAGTATATCATTTCCGAAAACTGCACCGCAGCGTCAAAGCAGGATTTAAAGCAGGTTGGCCTGGGTACGCCCGCCACAAGGGCTTCGATTATTGAAGGACTGCTGGAGCGGCAATATATAGCACGCAAGGGTAAAGCACTTATCCCAACCTCAAAAGGACTTGCTGTATATGATATCGTGGCAAATATGCCTATAGGCTCAGCAGCCATGACAGCAGAATGGGAAATCGCACTGGCAGGTATTGAACAGGGTACATTCTCTAGCGAAAAGTTCCAATCTGAAATTGAGGCATATACCAAAAGCATCACTGAGGAATTATTAAAAGCTCCTGTTAAAAACGAAGCTGTACCTGAGCTGCTATGCCCTAAGTGTGGGGAGCACCACCTGCATATTTCCGACAAAGTGGTAAAGTGCCCCGCTGAGCAATGTGGCTGGCTTCAGTTTAGAAAAGTCTGTGGTACGATACTACCTGCTGCAGAAATTGAAAATCTGGTCAAGAACAGGACCACGAATGTACTTAAGGGAATAGTCAGTAAATCCGGCAAAAAATTTAACGCACGGTTGATCTTGGACGATGAGCACCAGGTTGCTTTCGCTTTTGAAAAATAATATATTACTCAACGGGGTTAGTGATTGCAAACCCCGTTGAGTTTTTAGGCTTAAGGTGTTCCAATTCAGGGTCATTTTTAATACGTTCCAGTTCACTGTAAACAATGTTTACAATGTCCAGCTTTACCTGCCTGTAATTTTCCTCCACCTCCCTCTTAAGTATATCATTCCCTCTGTCGTCAGTAAAATTTCTAATGTTAGGAATCTTCTTGTAATTTTTTTCCTCTTCTGCAACCTTTTTCGTATCCACCACGATCTCTGCATTGAAGATCTTCTGTTCGATGCGTTCATCGAAATTGTCCGATACTGCACCTACAAACATACCCTGTGTAAGGGTCGAAATTTTAGAGGCAGGGATAAGGCTATCGAGTTGTGTGGATATAGAAGTGGATTTGTCACTCCGGTTGATGGTCATGCTCTGGCGTTTCTGCAGCACCTTACCGAAGCGCTCTGAAAGGCTCTTGGCGGTTTCACCAACAACCTGGCCGCTAAAGATATTCCCAACGGTATTTTGTATCACTTTACTCTCCTTATCCCCGTAATCCCTTGTAAGCTGCGAGTAATCCTGAAAACCGAGGCATACGGCAACTTTATTACTACGCGCGGTCGCAATTAGGTTGTCCAGCCCGCGGAAATAAATGGTAGGCAGCTCATCGATTATAACCGAACTTTTCAATTGCCCTTTTTTATTAATCAACTTCACGATACGGGAATTGTAAAGTCCAAGGGCGGCAGAATATATGTTCTGGCGGTCGGGGTTGTTGCCCACGCACAGTATTTTAGGTTCCTGCGGATTGTTGATGTCGAGGGAAAAATCATCACCGGTCATCACCCAGTAGAGCTGCGGGGAAATCATCCTTGATAGCGGTATCTTTGCAGAGGCGATCTGCCCCTGTAACTGATCCTGTGCACCGCCCTGCCATGCATCCATAAAGGGAGATAAGTAATTTTCAAGGTTGGGATAAGAAGTCAATATTGTAAAAACATCCGCATATTTTTGATTCAGCAGCTCTATTGCATGCGGAAAGGTGCAGTATTTACCGTTGTCATAAATCTTTAAAAACCAAATGATGGCAGCCAAAAGAATAATTGGTGATTCTACAAAGAAATCGCCCTGCTTTTGTATCCAGCTGCGATTCAGGTTCAACATAATGGTGTAAGCCGATTCATAGGCGTCAGAGATGTCCGTCATAAAATCAGGGTTGATGGGATTGCAGCGGTGGCTGCGGCGCGGGTCGTCAAAGTTGATGACATAGAACTTCGGCTTGACTGTATATTTGTCAGCATGCCTGAGCAGGTGGTTATAGGCTATAGTCGAAAGATCGTCAAACTTAAAATCATAGATGTACATGGAAAAGCCTTTTTCGATGTGTTGCCTGATGTAATTGTTAACCACTGCAAAGGACTTGCCCGAACCGGGCGTGCCCAATACTATAGTTGCCCTAAAGGGGTTGACAATGTTGATCCAGCCGTTATTCCATTTTTTGTTGTAGTAGAATTTGGTTGGCAGATTGACGGAATACTCATTTTCCATAAGCCGGGTTTCCTGTTGAAAACTTTCGTTCTCGGTATTGAAAACGTCTTCCATCAAGCTGCTGCGTAATAACCTTGACAACCAGACTCCCCCGACCATCAGGCAAATGTAACCGGTCGCGACAATTGCCATGTATGCCGTTACAGCCCACCCGCTACCCAAAGAAAGCATCCACCCACTACAGAAGAAAAACAAAAAGCCTATCGCTAATACCGAATTGATCTTGGCCCAGGTTACCTTTTCGTTTTTGACCCCTTTTGTACCAAGGCAGCTTAACGCTAAAAGTACTATTGTAAAAATCTTCGTATACAGCCCATAGGAGAACAATCCCACCGTACGCTGGAAATTGGAAAGTATCTTATTGACCAGGTTCAAGGTCCAGCCTTTATCCAAAAACCAGCTGTAGCAAAACCAGTAAAAGTGCATCAGTACTATAAGAATACTGACCGCCCTCATAAAAGCCATTATTTTGGCAAGCCCCCTGATATCATCTTCTCCCTGCATTATATTTAGTTATTTTTAGTTATTGCTATAATTTAGAGAATGAGGGGCCTTAAAAGTTAGATGTGACTGCAATTGGCTGCCGCTTGCGGCATTTGCTGCACCCGGCAAACATTATATCAGAATGAACCTACGGCGCAATTCCTGTCGGAACAACTGCAATTATCACCAGGTATTTAAATGGTTTCCTCTTTAGCAAGTAGCTCAAGTCAATAGGGGACGCAATGTCAAATATTATAATAGAACCTTATCAACTCACTGAAACCTCGAACTCTTCAGATTAAAACAACCTCCGCCTATACTAGCAAAGGTTATGAAAACGAAATTAAGCCAATCAAAAAATTTCCACAATTTTACCATTAGATAAGAAATCATATTACATACAATACTCATCACAAAAAAGTGTAGCATTTAATACTGTAATATATCTATAGAAATGACTTTCCTCAGAGAATTCTGGATAAAGTCATTTGTTTTTAATCAAACTCTTATAGAGTTCTTTTTTCTATCTTTGAGCATTTAACCACTATTTTGTAATTGCTGAATGACAAGAGAAAATAATATCGAAGATAGTTTAATACAACAACTTGTCGAACAAAAATATAGTTATCGTCCAGACATTAGAAATCGCGAAAGTTTAGAAAATAACTTCAGGCAAAAGTTTGAAACACTTAACCGTGTAAAGTTAAGCGATAATGAATTCAGTCGTCTAAAAGAAGAAATTATACAGCCTGATGAATTTAGGGCTGCAAAAATATTACGTAACCGTAATACATTCTATCGCGAAGATGGTACACCATTACAATACACTTTGGTTAATATCAAGGAGTGGTGTAAAAATGAATTTGAAGTCATCAATCAACTGCGTATTAACACCGAAAATAGTAACCATCGTTATGACGTTATTTTGTTATTGAATGGGTTACCCTTGGTGCAGATTGAACTTAAGACTTTCGAAATAAGTCCACGTAAAGCCATGCAACAAATAGTGGATTATAAGAATGATGCAGGCAACGGATACAAAAATTCATTGTTATGCTTTATGCAATTATTTATTGTAAGTAATCAAAGTAATACTTACTACTTTGCTAATAATCGTAACCAACATTTTATTTTTAATGCGGATGAACAATTTTTACCGATTTACCAATATGCAGACTATAAGAATAATAAAATCACAGCTTTAGATAAGTTTACATCTAAGTTTTTGACTAAATGTACGCTTGGTGAGATGATAAGCCGGTACATGGTATTAGTAGAGACTGAGCAAAAAATATTAGTGATGCGCCCTTATCAGATTTATGCAGTTGAGGCTATAGTAAATTGTATCGATGAAAATCGTGGTAATGGCTATATATGGCATACCACTGGTTCAGGTAAAACGTTAACATCTTTCAAAACCTCTACGTTATTAAAGAGTAATCCTAATATCGAAAAATGTCTGTTTGTGGTAGATCGTAAGGATTTGGATAGACAGACACGACAGGAATTTAATAGGTTCCAAGAAGGAAGCGTGGAAGAAAATACAAATACTGAAAGTTTAGTACGCCGACTATTATCGACGGATTATGCTGATAAGGTTATTGTAACTACTATTCAAAAATTAGGTATTGCTTTAGATCCTAAAAATAAGAACAATTACGTTGAGCGTTTAGCCCCACTAAAAGATAAACGTGTGGTATTTATTTTTGACGAGTGTCACCGTTCACAGTTTGGTGAAAATCATCAAGCGATAAAGGAGTTCTTTCCGAATGCACAATTGTTTGGGTTTACAGGAACGCCTATTTTTGATGAAAATGCAACATACAAAAAAATCGATGGTCAAGAAGGTCGTTATCAAACTACGAAAGATATATTTCAACAAGAATTACACGCTTATACAATAACGCACGCTATTGACGATAAAAATGTTTTACGTTTCCATATCGATTACTTTAAGGCAGACGGTGTACCTAAAGAACAGATTACAGAAGCAGGCGCTCGTAAGGCTGTAGCGGAAGCCATACTTGACAAACACGATAGTGCTACCAATCAACGTAAATTTAATGCCATACTTGCGACAGCCTCTATTAATAATGCTATTTCGTACTATCAATTATTTAAAGAATTACAAGCTAAACATTTAGCAAATGATGTAGATTATCGTCCGTTGAATATCACGTGCGTTTTTTCGCCACCAGCACAAGCTATTGCTCAAAGTGGAGATTCCAATGCTCAGAAAAACGCTGCTGATATTAAGCAATTGCAGGAAGATTTAGAACAGGAAGCAGCGGACAACAAAGTCAATCCGGAAGAAAAAAAGGAAGCACTTAAAACGATAATTGCCGACTACAACAAACAATACGGTACCAATCACACGATTAATGAGTTTGATTTGTATTACCAAGATGTACAAGCTCGCATTAAGATGCAACAGTACAGTAATCAGGATGTACCTCATACCGATAAGATTGATATTATTATTGTGGTGGATATGTTATTGACAGGATTTGATTCTAAATATTTAAATACGCTGTATGTAGATAAAAATCTTAAATACCATAGCTTAATACAAGCTTTTTCACGAACTAATCGTGTACTGAATGATACCAAGCCTTACGGTAACATCATGGATTTTAGATATCAAAAAGATGCAGTAGAAAAAGCTATATTAAGATTCTCGGATGGTGATTTGAATCAAGCACGTGAAATATGGTTGGTAGATGAAGCGCCTGTTGTTATTGAAAAATATCAGGATGCCGTTGCCAAATTGAACGACTTTATGGCATCGCAAGGTCTGAAATGTACACCGGACCAGGTGAGTAATTTACGTGGTGACGTGGCTCGTGTTGAATTTTTGCAAAAGTTTAAGGAAGTACAACGTTTAAAAACGCAATTAGAGCAATATACCGATCTTGACGATGAACAAGTACAACAAATAGAAACCGTATTGCCCGAAGATACTTTGCGTGGTTTTAGAGGAATGTATTTAGAAACAGCACAGCAATTACGGCAAGCAGAAAAAGGAAAAGATGAACCCGGGGAATCACCAGCAGAGCAAGTGGACTTTGAATTTGTACTATTTTCCTCCTCTTTGATAGACTACGATTATATTATGGGACTGATTGCCGAATACACGCAACGTGATCCTAAAAAGCAAAAAATGTCAAAGGAGAAATTGATCAGTTTATTGAGTTCAAGTGCTAATTTATTGGAAGAGCGTGATTTGATGATTGCTTATATCAATCAATTGCCCTTGAATGAAGCCTTAGATGAGAAAGCTATACGTGACGGATATCAAATTATTTAAGCAACAACAGCAAGATGCTCAACTAATGGCTATTGCTACCAAGCATGAAATCCCATTAAACCTATTAAAACCTTTTGTAGATCTAATTATGCTACGCAAAGTATTCGATGGTGAAAAGTTGAACGATCTTACCGATCACCTTGACTTGGCATGGAAAGCCCGTGCACAAAAAGAACTGGCTTTAATGGAAGATTTAGTACCATATTTAAAACAATTAGCCAAAGGGCAAGAAATAGCAGGATTAAAAGCGTATGAATAATGAAGATAATTTAATACCTCAATATAGGTTTCCAGAGTTTAAAAATGATGGGAGTTGGGAATTACATCCTATAGCAGACAAAATTGACTATGAACGTCCTGATAAATATATCGTTAAAAATACCAACTACGTAGGTGACGGCACGCCTGTCTTGACGGCTAACAAAAGTTTCATACTTGGATATACTAATGAAAATGAAGGAATTTATAAAAATAATTTACCTGTTATAATCTTTGATGATTTTACAGTTGATAACAAATTTGTTGACTTTCCTTTTAAAGTTAAATCTTCAGCTATAAAAATTTTAAAAAATAAAGATTATAAGGATTCTTTAGAGTTTTTTTATGGATTAATGTCTCAGATAAAGTTCGAGGCTAAAGAACATAAACGTTATTATATTTCATCATACCAAAATATAGAGATACCATTTCCAATAAACCCAGCTGAACAGCGGAAAATAGCGGCTTGTTTAAGTAGTTTGGATGATGTCATTACAGGACATCAGGAAAAGCTACAAGTCTTAGAAGACCATAAAAACGGCTTAATGCAAAACCTTTTCCCACAAGAAGGAGAAACTACGCCTAGATTTCGTTTCCCTGAGTTTCAAGATGATGGGGAGTGGATGGAGAAAACTATTATCGATACCGCAGATAAAAATATCAAATGGAGCTTTACCGGCGGTCCATTTGGGTCTAATCTAAAATCAAGTGATTATACTTCTAATGGAATAAGAATCATTCAACTACAAAATATTGGCGACGGAATTTTTAAGAATGATTATAAGATATATACATCAATTGAAAAAGCTGATGAACTTTTAAGTTGTAATATTTATTCAGGAGATATTATTTTATCTAAAATGGGAGATCCAGTTGGAAGGGCTTGTATTATGCCTGGTGTTAATGAAAGATATTTAATGGCATCGGATGGTATACGCTTAGCTGTAGATGAAAAAGAATTTTCAAAATATTTTATTTTCTCCTCGATAAATTCAGATAATATTAGAAAGAAAATAGAAGCTAAATCAACAGGCTCAACAAGAAAAAGAATCGGTTTAGATATTTTAAAACAGATATTATTGCTTGTTCCGTCAAACATAAAAGAACAACAAAAAATAGCTGATGTATTATCATCAGTAGATGAGTTAATTGCTGGACACCGTGAAAAGATAGATGCATTAAAAGAACATAAAAGAGGTTTAATGCAAGGCTTGTTTCCAAAAATAGAGAGTAAGGTATGGCTATAGAAAATTTTACATTTAGCGAATTATCAGAATTAGTTGAGTATATACGTAGGTCGCCAAAAAAGCACCATTTGATCTATGCCTATAATGGTACAGGTAAAACGCGATTGTCTATGGAATTTCGGCAAGCGGGCAAAGTGCTAAATGAGGAAGGTAATGTAACCCGGCGGGACACTTTATATTTCAATGCCTTCACAGAAGATTTATTTTATTGGGATAATGATTTAGAAGCTGATACGCGCCGTGTTTTAAAGATTAATGAACAATCTAAATTTTTTGATGGATTAGTTGAACTTGAAATGGAAAACCGAATAAAACCATTACTTAATCGTTATACTGATTTTAATTTTAAAATTAATTATGAAGATTGGACTATTCATTTTGAAAGAGAAATACGTAATGAAAATGGCAGTGAAATCATTGATAATATTAAGGTAAGTCGTGGAGAAGAAAACATGTTTATTTGGTGTTTCTTCTTAGCTATAGCACAGTTAGCCATTGACAAACAAGAAGCTTATGCTTGGGTGAAATACATCTACATAGACGATCCAGTTTCTTCTTTAGATGACCATAATGCAATTTCTGTAGCAAATCATTTAGCTTATATATTGAAGGCTGAAGGTAATGAGGTCATGTCTGTTATTTCAACTCATCATTCATTATTTTTTAATGTATTATGCAATGAATTTAAAAGCGCAAATAAATTCATGTTAAAAAAGAATGATAATGAATATTTATTGAAAAAGACAACGGATACACCATTTATTTATCATGTTTCTTTAATTCAATCAATTCAAAAAGCAATTGATAACGATGAATTGTATACTTATCATTTTAATGTTTTACGAACAATACTAGAAAAAGCGGCTAACTTCCACGGTTATAATAACTTTTCTGATTGCATTCAGTTAAATGTTGAAGAAGATATAGCAGATGAACATTCACTACATTCAAGGATGGTTAATATAATGAGTCATGGAGGTTATTCATTATTTGAGCCTGTCGAAATGGTTGGAGAGAATAAAGAGTATTTTAAGCAAATTTTCGAAAATTATAAAAGCAATTATAAATTCAACAATGATTTGTTTGTTGAAGAAATAACAGCCCCTTTAGTATGACACAAAAAGAACAACAAGAACTGGGTAAAACCCTTTGGAATATAGCTGACGATTTACGGGGTGCGATGAATGCAGATGACTTTAAAGATTATATGCTTTCGTTTTTATTTTTACGTTATTTATCGACAAGTTATGAAGAGGCTGCGGCAAAAGAGTTAGGTCGTGATTATCCCGATACCCCCGAAGACGTTAAGCAGAAATTGAATGTAAGCAATGAACTTCAAATTTGGTACTTAGAAAACCCTGATGACGTAGAGTTTTTTGAGAAAATGATGCGTAAAAAATTGCATTATGTGGTACAACCAAAATATTTATGGAGTAGTATTTATAACTTAGCACGAACGCAAAGTGAGGAACTACTTACGGAACTAGAAGCAGGTTTTAAACATATTGAAAACGATAGTTTTGGTGGGGAATTTCAAGGCTTGTTCTCAGAAATTAACCTAAATTCAGATAAGTTAGGTAAAACTTACAAAGCTCGTAACGAGCAATTGTGTAAAATTATTACCAAAATTGCCGAAGGTATTGCCGACTTTAGTACAGATAGCGATGCATTAGGTGATGCATATGAGTATTTAATTGGTCAATTTGCGGCAGGTTCTGGTAAAAAAGCGGGGGAATTCTATACACCGCAGCGTTTGTCAGATATCTTATCAGAGATTGTAACACTAGACAGTCAAAATCCAAAACTAGGACGTAAAAAGAACCTAGATAAAGTAATCGACTTCGCCTGTGGATCCGGCTCATTGTTACTAAACGTGCGTAAAAATATCGTGGACGAAGGCGGTACTGTTGGACAAATCTACGGACAAGAGAAAAATATTACTACGTACAACTTAGCACGTATGAACATGCTTCTGCATGGGGTTAAGACCAATGAATTTGAAATTTTTCATGGCGATACCTTAAAAAACGACTGGGATATTTTAAGCGAACCAAATCCTGCCAAAAAAATTGAATTTGATGCCATTGTAGCAAATCCTCCATTTAGCTTAAAATGGGATGCTTCGGAGGCGATGGGTGAAGATTTCCGCTTTAAAGGGTATGGATTAGCTCCTAAGTCAGCAGCTGATTTTGCCTTTTTGTTACATGGCTTTCATTATCTAAGCAGACAAGGAACGATGGCAATCATCTTGCCTCATGGGGTTTTGTTCCGGGGTGGTGCTGAAGAGCGTATCCGTACCAAGCTACTAAATGATAACAACATTGATGCTATTATCGGTTTACCAAGCAATTTATTTTACTCAACTGGTATACCGGTTTGTATAATTGTCTTAAAAAAATGTAAGAAAGAAGACGATGTACTAATAATAAACGCTAGTGAACATTATGGAAAAGGTAAACGTCAGAATTTCTTGAGAGATTTTATAAATCATGGTGTTGATGATGTTCAAAAAATCGTTGACACTTATAAGGATCGTTTGGAAGAAGACCGTTATGCAAGGCGTGTATCGATAGAAGAAATTGCTAAAAACGATTATAATCTAAATATTACACGTTATGTAAGCACAACAGAATCTGAAAAGCAAATTGATTTAAAAGCGGTGAATCTAAAATTAAATGGACCTGACGGGATTAATGCTAAGATTAAAGCAGCAACCGATTTACATAATTCGTTTTTAAGAGAATTAGGATTGGATGAAATATAAAAATAAATAGGCTTTTAAGCCTCTTTATTTTTCATGCACGATATCGACAACTTTATGACCGGTGTTTTCTTTTTTTCTTCATTTGATTCTCAAAAGCACGTTCTTCGTAGTCTTCCCCCTGGCTCTCCGGTAACAGGTTTTCTAAAGCACTAAGGAATCCATCATCACGGTTTTCAAATAAATAATGAAAAGGGCCACCCATTTCGTCTTCTTTACTCACGGTGGGGGCTTGCCTATGAATCACACCTTGAGCAGTATTTGTTTTAAT
>CEQG01153821.1_pt1 | contig 49505 bp, 53 predicted proteins | sample 350301 | NCBI WGS metagenome assembly CEQG01 (sample SAMEA2621242, study PRJEB7988) | marine metagenome | isolation source: saline water (ENVO:00002010), including | reverse complement strand
TTTTTTAACCAAGCAAATGGTCTAGTTTTTAGGGAGCATTACACTGCAGTGCACAGAATATTAGTTTTCTAACCTCTACTGAATATTCTCAAATAAAAATAAACAACACTCTATTCTCAGACTTGAACAATACAAATGGCGATGAACAGCAGGTTAAAAATTTATCGTTTAATTTTATGGATTATTCTGAATATGAGGATCCTGAACTCTCAAGGGAATTTAATAATACACTGATGGGTTTAAATTTCAGATTTGAAGACAAGACTGATTCTGGTAATGATTATAAGATTGCCTACTTTAAAATAACTAATGTAAATTCTAATATCAAATTAAAAAACACCATATTATCCGTGGGAGATAATATCAACCAGATACCTAATGTAGAATTCAATCCCACTGAAAATGGAAAAGTGGCCTATTTTAGAAAACAGGATTCTAATGATAGTTTTATCTTTTGGACTGATTCAACTGGCATTATACAAAGTATTGAATATAACCACTATTAAAATTTATGAAAACTTTTTTAAGCTTAATATTTTTGCTAACGATAAATTTTTCTTTCTCTCAGGATATCTCCGGCACATGGAGCTGGAGTTCAAGTAATGATGAAAATTTTGTTGAAATTAGCCTCTCAAATAATTCGAACTCACAGATAGTAGGTTCATACTGCTCGATATTTCAACAAGGAAATAAAATAGACTGTGCAGAATCAGAAGAACCGTGTATTTATTTAAGTGTTAGTGGGCCAGACATTTTCACAGGAACATTTAAAAGTTCCTTCAGCAATACTACAGGACAAATAAAACTAACCCTCGTAAACCCTGATAAATTACACCTAGAAATAATTTCAGAACCTGATGGGGAGTTTTATTTGCCCCATGACATCTACTTACAGCGATGAGCTTACCGCAAAAGGAAAAATTAAAAAAACACACTTCCATTTGCGAAAGGTTTTTTGGCTTTAAACCAAAAGAAATTTTTATGGGTTCATGAGCAGGTGAAGACCCAACCGCAATTTCCAATAGGGCATCTCTTCATTAAAATACTCGTAATACGACTTGAGCTTTGTGCTATCTTCCACATTGTCCCTTGCATTTGCAATCTTTTCTAGCTCGTCACCATCAATAAGACCTTCAAAATCGATGTGCTCACCGTTTTCTGAAAGTTGAATGATGTGTCCCCAGATTGTGTTTATGGCAAGGCCTCGCTTTTGGGCTATTTCTTCTATCCCGTGCCCATCATCATACAGCTCAAGTGTCTTGAGCAATGTTGAAACCTGCTTTTTTGGTTTATTGGTTTTCTTCTGGGTCCTTCTGGGCTGGTCAAAATCTTTAAGTATGGCCAAAAAACGGGCTCCATATTTCTCCAGTTTAGCCTCGCCCACACCCTTGAGGCGTGAAAATTCATCCATATCATGTGGCACTTCTTTTTCCATGGCCTTTAACGTTGCATCGCTAAACACGATGTAGGCCGGGATGCTGTCTTCTTTCGCAATAGCGTAACGCAAGTTCTTCAAATGCTGCAATAGCTCACTTTCTGGCTCGGTTTCCATCGAATTTTTTTTGTTCTTGGGGTTTTCTTTTACCAAGATTGCAAGTCTTACCTTCCTCCCTTCATAAAGTACCTGTCTCGCCAAGGGGGTAAGCGTCAGCCGCCCGTTTTGATGAAAGTGGACCTCAAGGATGCCTTGATTTATCAGTTGTATGATATACTGTTGCAGGTCCAGCCACGGCATATCACTTGCTGCGCCAAAGGTCTTTATCTTCTCATGGCCCTTGTTAAGCACATGTGCATTCTTTGAGCCCCGCAATACGTCCACGACCGTGTTGACCGACTCTTTTTCATTAAGCCGTGCCACTGCCGAACATACCTTTTGAGCGATGATGGTGCCATCGAGATATTCTGGCGGGACATTACAATTATCACAATTGCCGCAATCTTTATAGACATGCTCGCCAAAGTACCCCAGCAACATCCTTCTCCTGCAATTGAGCGCTTCGGCAAACTGCTTCATCCTTTCCAGCTTGGCCAGTTGATATTCTTCTTTTGTACTGCCCTGGGCAAACTGGGCCAGTTGTACAACATCAGCATAACTGTAGAACATCAAGGCTGTTGATGGCAGGCCGTCCCTACCGCTGCGACCTATTTCCTGATAATAGCCCTCTATATTCTTGGGCATGTTATAATGGATTACCCAGCGCACGTTGCTCTTGTCTATACCCATACCAAAGGCAATGGTAGCCACAACAATGGGCGTGCGGTCATTGATGAAGTCTTCCTGGATCTTTGCCCTATCTTCGGGCAAAAGGCCAGCATGGTAGGCTGCTGCATTATAGCCTTTGCTGTTGAGTTTATCGGCCAACTTTTCTGTTCCTTTCCTGCTAAGGCAGTAGATTATTCCTCCTTCATGGGGCCTTCCCTTGATAAAATTGAGAATCTGGTTGATCCTGTTTATCCCCGGGCGAACTTCTAGGTATATATTTTTCCTGTCAAAGGATGACAAGTGTACCGCTGCACGTGGTATGTTCAACTGGATCTTGATATCTTCTTGCGTGGGCTTGTCAGCAGTTGCGGTGAGCGCAATAATGGGAACTCCCGGAAAAGTCTCCTTAAGATGGGATAACTGGGTATAAGCAGGCCTAAAATCATGCCCCCAGGAGGAGATGCAATGTGCCTCGTCAACCGCGACGAGGTTAAGGGGTATGGAATTAAGGATGGGCAATAACTGGGAGAGGCTCTCAGGAGCCACATAGATGAGGTCAAGTGCGTTATCTTTTAATCTCGCGAGGGTCTCCTGCTGGTGTGCAGGGGGCTGGGTACTGTTGTAATATGCTGCTGGGATACCGTTGGCCCGCAGGGCATCCACCTGGTCTTTCATCAAGGCAATCAATGGCGAGATCACGATTGCGGTACCCTTAAGGGCAAGTGCCGGCAATTGATAACAAAGCGATTTGCCCGCACCTGTGGGCATGATGGCTAGGGTATCTTTACCAGCAAGTAAATCACTTATGATTTCTTGCTGACCTACAAGAAATCCCGAAAAGCCAAAATGCTTCTTCAGTAACCCCAGGAGTTCAGTGTTATTCATCTTTCTTTAATTATGGTTGCCGCAGGTGACAATATATAATTTTCAAATAGGATAAAGCAGGCATAATCCCATATCTAGGTGCATCTGCCTGCTTGATCATATCCATTTGAACTGGTCCCTTATTTGCCCAGCATCAACAGCTCGTTACAGATTACCTCTGTCACCCAGCGTTTTTCACCGTTCTTGGTCTCATAACTGCGGGACGTGAGCTTGCCCTCAATGGCAATCTCCTTGCCCTTTGTCACATAACTCTCCACGATTTCTGCGGTCTTGCCCCAGGCGACAACGTTGTGCCACTGGGTATCTGTGACGCGCTCGCCCTTGTTGTTCTTGTAGGTTTCATTTGTGGCAATGCTGAACTTTGCCAACTTCTTCCCTGAATCCAGGTTTACGATTTCTGGGTCATTGCCCAGATTACCAATCAACTGTACCTTGTTTCTTAGCGTACTCATAGTTATAAATTTTATCGTTAAACAGTTAATACACCGCAAAGATGTAACAGGTGGCATGTAATAGCTGGTTGATAAAAATTTACTTTCGTTTATAGTCGTTTACAAGTGGTTGTAAATGATTGGTAAAAAATGAGAGCGTCTGTTTTTGAGGTATTTGTGTATCTTAGTAGGTGTTATATTGTTGTTGGCAAACATTTAAAACGAACATTTTGAAAAAAAAATTTGACATTGATGATAAAGATGATTTTGAAAGAATTGTTAATGAAATTAGGAATGGACGGATTCCTTTTATTGGAGAACAATATCAAGAATTATACAGAGGACAATGAAAAGATTCATATGTATTAAAATCTGATATGTATCCAGAAGTTGAGTGGATGGAGGGGTAAGACATGGACTATAAAAACCTTAAAAACCAACCAGAAGAAAAACATTATAGTGAGTACTGTCTTAATTGACACCGGTTATCATTAACAAGGTCTATTATTTATTGTACATAACCGTATAGTATCAGTTGATGATTTAAAAAAAACAGCTCTTGCACATCATCAGAATTCAAGGACTTTCAAGGGGCATTGCATGATTTTACTGCCATTTAAAATGGGAAAATCCATTTAATCCTGCCACTCAACATAAAATACGTTAAGAAAAATGTTAAGCAGTATTGACTCCTGCAACATGTTTGAAAGCAAAGGTCAGTAGCAAGCATGCATAAATTGTATTTGCGTGAAATGATAAAATCAAAAATTTTTTGGCTTTAAGCCAAATAAAATAGCCCGCGGTACATGCGTTTTTTTCGTTCGTTTTGTATTTTCTATATTAAGCGCCATCCGCACAACTGCTCATTACAATAAAACAACCAAATCAACATGCCTAGAAATTATTTGACATTGTTATTGCTTTTTGGGGCGCATATCATTTTTGGCCAAGATAGAGATTGTGATTGCATAGCAGAACTCAACAATGTTTCCGCGCTCATTAAAAATGCAAAAAGCTATAGATATGAGATAAAAAAGAAAGATAGGATTGCCGCCTTTAACAAATGGCAGGATGAGATAGAACAAGAAATAGAAGCCGACAGTCTAAGCAGGTATTTTTGCGTGGGGTATTTACAGAAGTATATTTCTTTTATAGATGACAGGCATAATCAAATTTACTTTGTGCCAGATACCGTATCCATACATACACCCACCTATTCTAAAGCCATTGATACCACCAATATCAAGGGTGCCATCTCTGGGATATATCATGCAGGAAATGACATGGTTTTGGTCAAAAAAGAGAATGACAGTACCTGGCTGGGAATCACCCTAAAGTCAGGTTCAGATGTATGGCCCAGGGGAAAAATAAGATTGCGTATCAATAAAACTCCCAATGGCAATCTTGAACTCTTTGAATATTATAAAAACGGCCTGTTATTCTATCAAAAAAATATTGAAATTTCAGGAGGCAGGATTCATTCGACATTTTGGAATAAGGAAAATGCGTATTTTTTCAACAAAAACCACAAAGACAATTTTAATTACACATCCATAAATCCTTCTTTTGATTATATGGGCATTAAAACGCTAAGTAGGACCAGCACACTCATAAAAGAAGCAGAAACCTTCTATGGGCAGATTTTGCCAAAACTCACCAAAAAAAACATAATCATTGATTTAAGAAATAACGGGGGTGGCGCCATTAACCAGGCCAGGGCATTGCTCAAATCTTTAAAAAGAAATCAAGCAATACAGCACATCTATGTCTTGATCAATTTTAAAACTGCAAGTTCTGCAGAATTACTGGCCTTAAAGTTAAAAGAAGATAAAAGAACTTTAATAGCAGGAGAAAATTCGAGGGGTATGCTCACCTACGGGTATGGTAACCACTCTTTTTCAACACAGACAAATTGTTATAGATTTCAGGTTTCCCTTTCCACAAAACATGAAAACAAGGAATTTAGCAGTTATGAAAGTGTGGGCATACCTCCCGATTTAAAATTGGACAACAAATCAGATTGGATTGACCAGATTGTTACATTGGAAGCCGGGGAAACACATAATTGACGGCACACGATTGGCAACAATTCAACATTTAAAAAATGAAAAAATTATTATTGATTTTCTTGCTGCTTACCCTTATCAACTGTGAAAAGGATGATGGGCTCAATTTATTTGGGACACACAAGGGCAATGGCACACTCAAGCATGTTGAATTAGGTTTTAAGCTGGATGAACCTGATGTGGTCTTAAATGAACTTGCTAAAGGAAATCTTGACAGCTCTATTAATTCAGTCTTTTTGGTCATGTACGGAAACACATATAGAAAATGGGAATTTGAATATCTGGAAAACACCAATATTATTGACAAAATGATTTTCTATTTGCCCCACTATCAGGGTTGCGAAAAGAATGTGTATCAATTTGAATATAATGCATCACACAATATAAAATCAGTAGTCTCAACAAGAACAAATGTTTGTAATGAATTTGAGGTGGTTAAGAGCTATATCTTCAACTATAACAACAATGGGCTGTTAAAAAGCATTTTTATGGACAGTTTAAATACACTCCAAGAATATTATTTAGGTTATTACCCCAATGGAAGAGTTAAAGAAATATATTGGGATTCCCGCAAATCTGGAGATAATGTCGATTTTAGTGTTCAGAGGTATTATTACGATAGTAACTTTAACAATGTGATAAGAATGGAAAAGGAAATTTCGGGAAATACTCATATTTTCGAATACAAATACGACAATAAACCCAACCCTTATAAAGGATTTTTTATTGCTTATGGTATTTTTATTCCATATGTAGGCCCTGCTTATTTATCACAAAACAATGTTGCATCTATTACAGAAAATAGGTTTAGCAACACAAACTCCAACAAAATTAATTACCAGTACGATTTTGAATATTCAACTTCTCACAACTTGATTAGATATCGAGACATTGAGGATAGGCATGTTTATTACCTAAATCAATAAAAACCCATGAAGTACGCACACCTACTTCTATATTTCAAGCACCGCGTGCCCACACAAAATCTTGAGATAAAAATGACCCGTAGAGTATCCATCCTCCTGCTCTGCATTGCCTATACAGCAACGGGGCAAACCTTGCCCAAAAAAATCAATACTACGTGGCGGTAGGAAAAGAAGGCGGGGTCATGAAGCGCACGGCCCATGAACTTTATAAAAAGCTGAAAAGAAAGCAGGTGGATAAAATTGCTACCTGCTACAGCCCCTATGCATAAAAGCTTCTGCAACACCATCTCAAGGTCATGGCTAAACCCCGGTTGGGGCATCCAGCGGGTTGATGACCGCACTGCAGTTTTTCGCTTCTGCAAAAACTATTTCTAAGGATTATATTATCTTTCTTGCACTAATCCACAATGTTAGCAACATGTTTCGTTTTCTTTATACAGTGCCCCTGTTTCTGTTTACAATAAATGGTTTTGCGCAAGCACAATGTGATTGTCCCACAAACCTAGACCAATCCATCCAGCAGGTTGAACTCAATTACGCGGGATATCCAGATAAGGTCACGGCAAAAAACAAGGCTGACTATGAAGAATTTAAAAATCAGCTTTTACATAAAGCAGGGTCTGCAACCTCAACAAAGGCCTGTTATCTATTGATCAAGGATTATGTAAACTTTTTTAAGGACAAGCATTTCAGGATAGAATATTATGGCAAGATTGACAGTACGGTCGTAAATTATTACAAGGGCGATCTAGACCAGAAATTAATGGATGCTGATGCCCTTACAGGATATTATAAAAACAGCGACAGCACACATATCGCCATCATAAAATCTGATGATGACACCTACAAGGCAATCAAGGTTTCTGCTGTAAAAGACACGTATCCACAGGGTTTTGTATATTTCACCCTTACACCTGATGGCAACAATTATAAAGTCAAGCTCTACAACCGGAATATCAATATCGACATCCCCGCCAAGGTCACGGGAAACTTTTTAAAAATATGGAGCCTGCAACTATGGGTCAGGGAGGACAGAGAATTAAACAGGCTTGAAACCGAGGTTTTTGATAGTTGGACAAATGGCAAGCAAGGACTTGTCTTTGATAAGATCAATCAAGAGGTAAGCTATCTCAACATCCCCACCTTTGAGAACAACGATGCTCAAATCCAGGAGGTCGTTGCCCATAATGATTCCATCATCCGCTCCACACCATATCTTATTGTTGACCTGCGGGGCAATGGCGGTGGCAGTTCGGGCTGGGTAAGTCTAATACCCTATATCGCTACTGCGAAAATTACTCAGGGTGAAAACTATGTTAGGATTTCTCCAGAAAACCTAAAAAAGAAATTACCGGACATCGCCATGTTTGTTGAAAATCCTATTCCTGAAGGGTATGAAAAATACTTTACCGAAGAAAAACTTGATGCCTATAGAAAAGCATACAAGGAACTCCCGGAGACAAAAGAAACTTTTTACAAAACCCCATCCGTGGACTTTCCACTTGACTCAATAACCGTAAATCCCCGGAAGGTTGCGGTTGTTTTTGATGAATTTGGCGGAAGCTCAACAGAATATTTTTTCTCACTGCTCAAGCAAAGCGGTAAAGTCAAGACCTATGGCAGGCACACCGTGGGCATGATGGATTATCTGGGCATGTCCCAGCCCACAGACCTTCCATGTGAAGCATTAAAGCTCTACATCCCCAGGGAAAAGTCAAGCTGGACAGACACTGCACCCATTGATGCCACGGGATTTATTCCAGAAACCATCCTTGAAATCCCAGAAGAAGAATGGATTGATTTTGTGATTGGGGATTTAAAGGACTAGGTCCTCAAAAAGTTTGTGAAGCGTCGCCTCAAGGTCATCGCTAAATCCCGGGTGTGTTTTTGAGGTCTGAATCACGGAGCTCCGGGTGGCGGTCAACCATCTAAACCGCGATGCGGCATCCAGCTGGGCGATGGGTCCGCCGGTCTTTTTCGCGGAAGCGATACTCTTAAATGCCTCAAGGTTCTTTCTCACCTGCTCCACATCAAGCTCAGGACAAAAGGCTGCCAGCTTCTGGTCATCCAGACCATATTGCATGGCGATGTACCGCGGATTCTTGCAATAGACTATAACGCCCACATTAAAGAACTCCTCACGCTCCACCTGGGGGACGATGCGTATCACCGCATACTCATACAAGTGCTTGTCGTGCATGCTGTGCTTCTTTGGTGAATATATCTGCGTGTGCCAGGCGCGTGGTCAAAAAGTTGAGGTAGACCGCCCGTATCTCTTCAGGAGACTCATCATAACCCTCCCAGTCCATCCATTCTTGCGGGATAAGGTTTACGATTTCCCTTAATATTTCATGGCTGAGTACCTCTTGTAAACGGGTGCTTGCGGCATCAAGCGCACTGGCTTGCGGTAACAGCACATGGTCCTTGATGAGGGCAAAGGGGGTTTGTGCACTCTTTTCCCAGTTTGTAAACGCGTGGTGAAAGTACAGCGCCGCGCCGTGGTCTATGAGCCACAGTTCACGGTGCCAGATGAGCATATTGGTATTGCGAAAAGTGCGGTCAATATTAGTCATAAACGCATCAAACCATACAATCTCTGATGCCAGCTGAGCATCTACCGTGGTCACTACAGGGTCAAAATTTATGGCTCCAGAAAGAAAGTGCAGCCCTATATTGAGACCTTGGCTTCCCTTGAGCAAATCTTGTATTTCCTCATCTCCCTCGGTGCGGCCAAAGGCTTCATCCAGGTGCGCAAAGACCACTTCGGGCACCTTAAAGCCCAGTACCCGGGCAATCTCGCAACCCAATAATTCTGCAATTAGCGCTTTTACACCGTGACCTGCTCCCTTAAACTTTACTACATATTTAAAACCGTCATCAGCATCAGCGACTGCGGGTAGCGATCCACCTTCGCGCAGCGGGGTGATGTAGCGCGTCACGTTTACATCGCGAATTTCTAGGGGAAGGTTCATGAATTCCAATTAAGACTCTTTAAAAGTACAGTATTCTATCAAAAATCTTTGAAGCTAAAACCCATACTTCACACCCACGATAAAATTTCTACCCGGTGCCGAAATCCCCGAAGAATATGGGCGGTAACGCTGGTCTGTGATGTTTTCCAGCGCAGCGGTAAAATTCCAAGAATCGCTCAGTTTGTATTGCGTGGCAAGGTTTACCGTATACCAAGAGGGAGCATAAGGATTTCCATTTGCATCAAGCGCATAGAGGTAATCATTGCTTTGTTGTGACGGTGCCAGGTCTTCATAATCAAACTGCCCGTTATATTCCGCGAAAGCGTCAACCTTAAACTTACCCTGCTCAAATACCAGGTGCGTATTACCAAATAACGGTGCGGCATGGCGCAAAGGAGCTTCAGAGCCGTCATCAAGTTCTTCGGTGCCGTTTATCCAGTTGAGTTGACTGCGCAAATACAAGCGCTCACAAAACATGATTTCTGCTCCTAACTCAAATCCATACACCTCAGCATTTGCCGCATTCTGTATCGCCTGCACGTTACTGGGCTCTCCTTGATAATCGATGACCGTTTCGCCGTTAAGGCTAAAATCACGCCGCACCAGCGCATTGTCAAGCTTGGTGTAAAAAGCCGCCAGGTCCAGTCTAAAAACCTCACTGAAATTAAATAGCAAATCAACATCTGCATTGTACGCATACTCAGCCTTAAGGTCTGGATTGGGCACCACCACGCTGCCCGGTTCACTGTCAAAAATCTTCCCCACATCATCCACATTAGGCGCACGGAATGCCGTTGACAAGTTCACCCTACTGGTAAAAAAGCTACTGGGCTTGTAATTCAGCCCCACGGACCCGGTCAAGTTGCCGGTATTGATATCTGCCTCTTTAAACGGAAAATCATAAAACATATCGTCAAACTCCGCATTAAGAATCACTTGATTGTAGCGCAAGCCCGTGTTTAATGTTGTGTTTTCGCCTACGCGAAAGTTACCACTGGCATACGCAGCCATGCTCTGCCAGGTAGCCCCATAAGGATAGCGGCTTGCCGTGGGAGCGGTGTTGCCATTCACAATATTGACCTGGTCACCTTGAGAATCAACCGTGTTGAGCACATATTCCAGCCCATAGAAAATATGGTTTTCACCCAAATCCTTCTTGAGGTCTAGCCCCAGCGAGTATGCATTGACCTGCTCAACGGTGTTGTAGCGTATGTCACTGCCAAAATCCCGATCATGCCTGCTCTCTTCAAAGGCTTGAAAAGCTGCCGTGAACTTGGCTTCATCATACAGGTTTTCATATCCTTTTTTTGTCACTTGAAAGTTTGTGGAGAACCAGTCCTGAGGACCATAATACCACTCGGCTGATCGTAAGTTGCCATTTCGCGTACGCGTTAAACGGTCATACCGCGAGTAATTAGAGGTGGTACTATAGATCACACCCAGGTTAAAGTCCCAGGTTTCATTGGGCATAAACCTTACTTTCTGCATAAGGTTGAGCATGTCAAACCCAGTAGGTCTTTGCACGTTGGGGTCATCATTTTCCACTTGAACGTCTTCTCCGTTTATCCTTTCTACATACGTGGGGCGCAGGTAATCATCTGGACCATGGCTCCCCATCCTTAAATCATCATAATCTGAATAGCTCACGCTGCTCAGAAATGCCCATTGTTTAAGGCCAACGTTAAAATCCACATGCCCCGTTTTCTCATCATTTGCGGTAGAATAGCGTGCAAGGGCGTCACCGGAAAAGGACAGGCCATCTTTAAAGGAAAAAATAGGTTTTTTAGTATAAAAGTTCATCACACCACCTATGGCATCGCTACCGTACACCACAGAGCCAGGACCCAGGATGACCTCTGTATTCTCAAGGGCAAAAGGGTCAACGTTGATGACATTTTGCAAATTGCCACTCCTAAAAATCGCCGTGTTCATGCGCACACCATCAACCGTAATAAGTAAACGGTTTGTAGAGAACCCACGTATCATGGGGCTGCCGCCGCCCAGCTGGCTCTTTTGCACGTATACTTCACCACTACCCTGCAATAAATCTGCAGCGGTCTGTGGATTGCGAAATTCTACATTTTCTTGAGTAATCCTCAACACCTTGTTTGACACCTCACGGTCATATTGTTCAAATCCAGAAACACTCAGCACCACGGCATCCAGTTCACCTGTCGTGAGGTATATCTTCTTGTCCTGGGCAAGAACTTGTGCCTTGGTCGTTGTTTTTGCTTCATGCGATACATGGCTTACCGTGATGATTTCGGTATCCTCAAAAGGGGCAAGGTTTACGGTTCCACGTGCGTTGGAGATAGCAGATTTAGAGCCATCTTCATTAACAATGGTAGCTTCACTGATGGGATTGCCAGATACCCTATCGAGAATCATAACCTCCTGAGCTAAACCGATTTTGCAAATCAAGATGGCGAGAATGCAAAGAATCTTTCGCATGAACATGGATTTGATAGATAGTTTTAATGGTAAAGCCCGCTCAAGATTTCGAGAGAGCGTGGCCTTTTAAATCCCTGTAAATGTAAATCAAAATACAATAAAAGCGTTTCCACAAAAGCGTTGCGGCGAGCATGGTTGAGTTTTAGGGCGGTAAGGCCATCAAATCCCGTGACCATGAGTTTTTTTAATAATTGCAAACTGTCCCCCTCAATGCAATAATGTTCATCATGCTCTTGAAACATGCCAGTCTCCATGTTAAAAAATGGCAGTTCTTCATGGTTTTCGTCAGGATAAAAACCTAGGTAACGGGTCAACTTGAGTAAAAAAAGCAGGTGAAAGTTGGCCACATGCGCATGATGGTCAAGCCAAAGAAATGCGTTTTCCAGATAGGCATAAAGGGCGGGGTTTGCTTCTTCTTCCTGTATCGCGCCCCTGAGCATCTCGCTCAAGAACATCACGATTCCTGTTTTGGAGATATCAGTATGCAAGGTGGTGTAGGGATGCAGTACTTTAGCTTCCCTAATGCTTTCCAGATTGCCCTTGTTTTTATGGTTTGCCTCGATTTCCAGCTGGGTTGCCGGTTGAAACATGGCCGTGCGCAGCTTTCCTTTACGTGATTTGAGAATGCCCCGCAACAGGTAGGTCTTCAGGCCGTCACTTTCGGTGTAGATCTTGACAATCAAGTCGGCCTCGCCATACTTCAACGCACTTATCACGATGGCCTTTGTCTTTACCAGCATCAGCGTACAATCATGAGTTTTGCCACCTTGGTCTCGCTCGCATCGTCGCTGGTAACCAGGATTAAGTACACCCCACTTGCCACCCTATGCTTCCCAAGAGCCGTGGTATCCCATTGAATGCTTCCTCCCACGGCGACCTCCTCATACACGAGATTCCCGGTGATGTCCGTGATCTTTACATTGGCCCGCGAGGTCAGGCCATCTATGGTTACGTTGCCACGAAAATCAGGCCGCACGGGATTGGGATAAGCCCTTACCAACTCAAGGTCATCTGCCGGTTCAACCGCGTTGCCACTAAAGGAAACCAGCCCCTGTGGTGTGGCAAAATACACCTCACCACTTGCTGCATCTATGCTTATGTCCTGGACGTTGTTAGACGGTAATGGTGAATTGGATTGGTCAAACCTGGCCAAGGTTTCCTGACCATTTGAAGAAAAATAAAACGCACCACTGTTCAAGGTGCCTATCCATTTTTTATTAGATCCATCCACGGCGATGTCATAGATAAATTGATCATTGAGCAGTTCTGCCGCAAGGCCATCTTGTAAAATAATGATGGGTTGGGTCTGTGTGTCTGGGTTATCAAACACCTGTGCCGGTCCATACAGCAATCGCAGGCCACGCTCTGTCCCTATCCACAATACGCCATTGTTGTCCATGGTAAGAGACCTGACCCTGTCTGAGGGGAGGTTGTTGTTTTCTTGCGTAAGTAGCACAAATTGCCCTGAACCGGGGTCGTAAGCTGCAAGGCCAAAATTATCAGAAGCTATATATACATTTCCTGCCCGGTCAGTGACCAGGTCGCTATAGTTTGTGCCAGGCCCATCAAGTATGTCACTTACGTCTATACCTGTGATATTATCCCCGTTTTTCTTGGCCAGGCCATTTTCAACAAGGCTATTGGTCAACCATAGGTTTCCGCTGCGGTCATAAGCAGCACCATTGACGCGCACATCAGTACGGTTGATCACGATATCACTTAACCCGCTATTGGTCTCATCAAAGAGCTTGACGGGCACGTCATCCTGTATCTCCAGCAATCCAGAATTATATGAACTCACAAAAACATGCTTGTCATCTTCTGGATCAAGGGTAATGTTGGTCATATTGTTTGCCCTCAATGCTTCATCATAGGATATGTTTACCCAGGTGCTGTCCACATGAAGGTGACTTAAACCGCGGCTTTTTAATGGATACGGATTGTATGTACCCGTATAATCGCCATACACCACCCATAAACCACCAGGGTGTGCCTTTATCCTAAATGGGTCATTACGCAAGGGGCCATCTGGCAGTACCTGTAGCGCCATTATCGTATTTGTGGTTGAGCTTATCAACAGTCCATCTTCATCCGTGCCCAGGTAAATATTGCCCTCTACCGCAAGTGCGGCATTGTAGGTTGCCTGAAAATCGGGTAGGGATCCCACAGTGGCCATCTGTGCCCCACTTGTATCATAAATATAGGCTGCCGTAGTATATGTGACCGTTAGGCTTTCGCCGAAAGGCAAAAAATCCTGAAACCCGCCCGAAAAGGTATTTACCGTGTTAAAACCCGCACCATTGTACCGTTGCAGTTGATTTGATGTGTTTATGGCATACAGTACATCGCCCAGGTTTGCCACCCCATACCAACTGCCGCCGGTCACGGTTGTCCAGTTTGCAAAATCAATAAGGTTGTCATTTTGCACCAGTGCGCGGCGTATGCCATTGCCCGCAGTTGCCGCATAGATATAATCGCCCACCACGGCGGTCTGGCTTACATCCAGCTGGCTCCCGTTATCGCCAATAAAATAGGAATCATCAAACTCTAATCTTTCCAGGTTAAAAAGCGAGATTCCAAACCCCGAAGCGATATATACAAATCCATTATATTCCATAAAATGGTTGACGCGCCTCAAGGGCGGCAGGATGGTCTGCTTGTTGCTGATGTCAACCACGGTGAGCACATTTTCGCCCTCGCGTACCACATCAAACTTACCAGATGTGTACCCCACAAAAAGTGCCTGTATGGTCTCGCTGTAATAGATTGCAGAGATTTCTTCGCCGGTCAGGCCCTGTATGGTTGAAAATTCCCTGGTCTCGTTCGTGAGCAGGTTGTATGCAAAAAGTGAATTTTTTGCTGCAGCAAAAACAAAACCTTTGCCGTATGCCACATGCTCTATGGAAGTGTAGGAGAAGTAGCCCGTCCAGGTATCTGAAAAATCCTGGGCTTTCGCCGAAAGGCAAAAAACAAGGGCAACCCATGTAAATAGTAATCTTCTGGCCATACGGTTAAGGATTAAACCTATAACGCCCAAAAATACGATTATTGTAAAAGAAAAGCCCCTGCCGTTGCAGGGGCCTATACATTATTTTATCTGTGGTGCCCGTTATACCACTCCTTGTGCAAGCATGGCATCTGCCACTTTTACAAAACCGGCGATGTTGGCCCCCTTTACATAATCAATAAATCCATCCTCACGCTTGCCAAATTCAACACATGCATTATGGATGTCATACATGATCTCATGGAGTTTCTGGTCAACTTCTTCTGCGCTCCAGTTGTAGCGCAGGCTGTTTTGCGACATCTCAAGGCCAGAGGTGGCCACGCCACCGGCATTAGAGGCCTTACCTGGAGAAAACAGTATTTTATGTTCAAGGAAAACTTCGACCGCCTCGGGGGTACAGGGCATGTTTGCTCCTTCTCCCACGCTCATCACCCCGTTTTTCACGAGTAGTTCTGCATCTTCCCTGTCAAGTTCGTTTTGAGTCGCACATGGCAATGCAATGTCACATTTTATACCCCATGGGGCTTTGCCCTCATGATATTCTGCCTCTGGATATTTATCAACATATTCCTTGATGCGTCCACGGCGCTCGTTCTTGAGTTCCATGACAAAGGCCAGCTTTTGCTTTGTCAGGCCAGCTTCATCATAGATAAAACCGCTACTGTCAGAAAGCGTGACGACCTTACCATCAAGCTGCATGGCTTTTTCTGCGGCATATTGTGCCACGTTGCCAGAACCCGAGATGACGATTGTTTTACCAGATATCTTCTCGCCACGGGTCTTTAACATGTATTTTGTAAAGTACACATTGCCATAACCAGTAGCTTCAGGACGTATTTTTGACCCTCCATAAGAAAGTCCCTTACCGGTGAGCACGCCCGTAAATTCATTTCTAATCCTTTTATATTGACCAAACATATACCCTATTTCACGGCCTCCCACACCTATGTCTCCCGCAGGGACATCAGTATTGGGGCCTATGTGACGGTAAAGTTCTGTCATGAAACTCTGGCAAAAACGCATGACCTCTGCATCACTTTTACCACGGGGGTTAAAGTCTGAGCCACCTTTGCCACCCCCCATGGGCAGAGAGGTCAGGCTGTTTTTAAATACCTGTTCAAAACCCAGGAACTTAAGGATACTAAGGTTTACCGATGGGTGAAACCTCAATCCTCCCTTATATGGGCCTATGGCCGAATTGAATTCTATGCGATACCCTTTATTGATCTGCACCTCTCCCGCATCATCAACCCAGGGCACGCGGAACATGATAACACGTTCTGGCTCGGCCATACGCTCAAGCAACTTGGCATCTTGATACTTAGGGTTTTTTTCAATAAAAGGGATGACTGTTTCGGCCACTTCCCTAACCGCCTGAAGGAATTCAGGTTCATTGGGATTTGACTTTTCAACAGAATCAACAAATTTCTTTACGCTCTCTGTCATTTCGCAAACGTTTTATATAGTTGAGATTTTAAGCCTCTTTTGGCGGTGCAAATATACATTATCTTGAATTTTATATATATTTTTTTAAAGAATCTTTAAATATATAGTGGTGTTTTTGCAAATGTTTGTTAAGTAAAAATTCAAACCGTTTTTTACAAGGCTTCATTAACGAGTTTTTCTATATTTGTCCGCAGTCATTAGCCCCAGACCCATGAAAACCAGAAACCTACTGATGGTATTGGTCATAACACTGTCTCCCTTGCTTACCAGGGCACAGTTTGATTTTTCCTTTTCAAATGAGATAGGCGTTCTTGCGGGGCCTTTGTTATTTCAATCTGATTTTGGCCTAAGAAACAATTTTGACACAAATATCAGCAACCTGGGTGTAGGGGTGGGAATCTTCCATTACATCAATTTTGCCTATCGTGCAGACTGTAACTGCTATAGCCGGGATGTTTACTTCAATGATCACTTCATGATACGGAGTGAGCTGGATTATCACGTTACAAACCTGAGCCATGAAGGTCCCCTGGCAGAAAAAGACAATGATGAGGGCAGGGACCTGCGCGACCACCTGGGAAAATCTAATGTTTTTGAGGCAGGAATACAACTGGAGTGGCACCCCATGAGTATCCGGGATTTTAATGCAGGTGGCTATGCATTGCACCCCTTTGTTAGCGTGGGTGCACATTATGTAAACTATAAACCGCAATATTCATCTATACAGGATGTGCCCGGGGCAACCCCAGAAGACATCTTTTTTGATGATTTTCTCATAGGTGATGGAGCCTTGGGTGGTATTGATGATTCCCGTGGGCAAACGTGGGCATTGACTTTAAGCGGCGGGATGCGCTATAAACTGGATGAGCTCAACGATATTTTTATAGAAATGCGCTACCACAAGTACTTTTCAAACTGGGTAGATGGCCTTAATCCAGATGAGCAGTTTTATCCGCCCAACAAATATGACGATTCCATCGTATGGTTGATGGTGGGATATGTATATTACCTCAACTTCTAGGACAAGGCCTGCTTGAGGTCTTCCAGGAGGTCATCAATATCCTCTATACCCACGCTCAATCTAATCAAAGAATCCTTTATTCCCGTTTTTGCGCGTTCTTCTGCAGGTATGCTCGCGTGCGTCATGCTGGCGGGATGACCGGCCAGGCTTTCTACCCCTCCCAAACTTTCGGCCAGGGTAAACACCTTTAACCTTTCAACTACCTGTACCGCGCCATGAAGCGAATCTTCTTTTGTGGTAAAGGATACCATCCCACCAAAATCTTTCATCTGCTCTTTTGCGACAGCATGGTTGGGATGACTTTCAAAGCCTGGCCAGTACACGTGGTCCACTTTAGGGTGTTCCTTTAAGAATTTCGCGACTGCGCTACCATTCTCACAATGACGCTGCATGCGCACGTGCAGGGTCTTGATTCCGCGCAAAGCGAGAAAGCTATCTTGTGGCCCACAAACGGCACCACTGGCGTTCTGTATAAAATAGAGCCTGTCAGCCAGTTCTTTTTCTCTTACCACGAGTGCGCCCATGACCAGGTCGCTGTGGCCACCTATGTACTTTGTGGCACTGTGCATCACGATATTCTGCTCCCAAATCTAGCGGCTGTTGCAGGTATGGGGTGGCAAAAGTGTTGTCAACGGCCAGCAGCAGGTTGTTTTTATTGGCTATGGCCGAAACCGCCTTGATATCAATAATGTTCATCATGGGGTTCGTGGGAGTCTCTACCCAGATGAGCTTTGTGTTCTCATTGATGTATGCCTCGATGTTTGCAGCTTCCTGCATGCCCACAAAGTGAAACTTAAGTCCAAAATCCTCAAAAATCTTGGTGAACAAACGGTAGGAACCTCCATAAAGGTCATTGGTGGAGATGATTTCATCACCCGGTTTAAACAACTTCATCACCGCATCAATTGCCGCAAGCCCTGACCCAAAGGCCAGCCCAAACTTTCCATTTTCAATACTTGCCAGCGTGTCTTCAAGTATGGAGCGTGTGGGGTTGCCACTGCGTGAATACTCAAAGCCCTTGTGCCCACCAGGTGTGCTTTGTGCATAGGTAGAAGTTTGATATATGGGTGGCATTACACTGCCGTAAGCTGGGTCTACATCATGTTGACCGCCGTGAATCGTCTTTGTGTTGAACTTCATGGATTGTCTTGTTAAAGATTAGGTAAAAATAGAAAGCCGCCCAGCCATTGCCAAAAATGACAATACCTTTGTGCCATCATTAACATAAATTCAATGCGCAAGATTTTAATCTTAATTCTTTTTGCGGTTGCCGTTGCAGCATGCAAGAAGGACACAAAAAAAGAAAATGAAGAAGCCGCAATGGTTTCTTTTGAACATAAGAACATAAGCGAGGACTCCCTCCCGCAATGCAAGGACACGCTGTGCCCCACCATAAATATCAATAGCCTTACGGCGAAAGGCACCCGCCCGCTGGACAAGAACATCAACAAGGCACTTGACGACAAGCTGGTCGCGCTGTTCACCATGTCCCCAGATGATGAGGGCAAGATAAAGACCCTTGATGACGGGATTGATAATTTTGTCACCAGTTTTAAGGAATATAAAAACGACTTCCCCAAGAGCCAGGCGGGCTATGAACTGGAGGCCACCACAACGGTTTCTTATGAATCTCCCACATTGCTCTCCCTGGATATGGAAAGCTATACCTACTGGGGCGGCGCGCACGGTTATGGCAGCACCAGCTATTTCAACTTTGATAAAAAGACCGGCAAGCAATTATCAAACGATGACCTCATCAAGGACAAAAAGGCTTTTTTGGCCCTAGCCGAAAAAAAATTCAGGGAACTGCAACAAGTGCCCGAAGGAGAAAGCATAAACAGCACCGGGTACATGTTTGAGAACGACACCTTTGCATTGCCCATCAACATAGGGTTTGAAAATAACGAAATGGTGCTCTTATACAACCCTTATGAAGTTGCCTCCTATGCAGATGGCATCATCGAGATACGCTTTGCGGTAAGCGAGGTCCAGGATTTGCTGGCTATAAACCCATAGCCCTTACCAGCGCCTGTATGTAACCCCGATGCAGCCCCTCGTGATACATATTAAAAAATATAGCCTGGTCAATATCATTGAGCGTGACGCCCACTGATGTAGAATAGGATTTAAAATTCTTGAAACGGGCATTGTTATAGTCAACCTCTGTTTGCTCAATGGTTGAGAAAAGCAGTTTCTTTAAGTCATCCACTTCGATTTGAGAAACATCAACCTCTGGTTTTGTACCCTTTTTGTAAGAAGCAATCAACTCATCATCCACCATTGGGGTCTCGCCACTTAGCTTATAGACTATCAATTGCTGTGTCACGACCGTATGGGCAATGTTCCATATAACGTTATTGTTGAACCCATCAGGAATCTTGTTGAGCTGGTCCAGGGCTAGATCATCCAGATATTTTTTAAGGGCAAGTCTATTCTTAAGCGTGGCATCTATTACAAAGTCTATCATGGTAGCGTTTCATTTTAAACAAATTTAGCCTTTTTGTAACTCATGCCCGTTATTGAAACCAGGTAAACTAACTTTGCAGCCTCAACCATCTTGATATGCAAAAAGTCTACTATCTATCTACCTGCGACACCTGTAAAAGAATTCTGGATGAGCTCAACCTCCCAGCTGGTTTTACCTTACAGGAAATCAAGGAAAACCCCATCACCGAAACCCAACTACAGGAACTTTATGCTTCCACGGGCAGCTATGAAGCGCTTTTTAACAAGAGGGCAAGGCTTTATCGGGAACGCGGCCTCAACACAAAAGACCTAGAAGATAAAGATTATAAAGGCCTGCTTCTTGACCATTATACCTTTTTAAAAAGGCCCGTGGTCATCTTGGGTGACAAGATCTTTGTGGGCAACAGCAAGAAGACCGTTGCTGCGGCAAAAGAAGCCATCCACGGTTAACCCCTCCCTATGAACAAGCGCTACCCCGCAGTCGCCGCGGCCACCATTGCCAGTTTTATCTATGGCATAAACCACACCATAGCAAAAGATATCATGCCCGCGCATATACTTCCCTTTGGGTTTATCTTGCTCAGGGTACTGGGTGCTAGTGTTCTTTTTTGGGTGGCAAGTATTTTCGTTAAGAACGAAAAGATAGACCGCAAAGACTGGCCCAGGTTCTTGGCCTGTGCCGTGTTTGGCATGGCCATCAACATGCTTGCCTTTTTTAAGGGGCTGCAGCTTTCAACGCCCATCAACAGCTCTGTGGTGATAACCACATCGCCTGTGATGCTGTTGTTGCTTTCTGCTGTTTTTCTAAAAGAAAAGATAGGCTGGGTAAAAATCGTGGGGATCTTGATGGGGCTAGTAGGAACACTGGTACTGATACTTTTCGGCGAAAGCCAACAAGAAAACGCACCGAGTATCCAACTGGGCAATTTACTGTTTGTGGTCAATGCATCATCCTATGCGGTGTACCTTATCCTGGTCAAGCCGCTTACCAAAAAATACAGCACGGTTACCTTGATGAAATGGCTCTTTTTAATAGGGGTGGTCATCAACCTACCCTTTACAATAGGAGAGTTTGCCGCGGTGCAATGGTCGTCGCTATCTACCCCTGTGATGGCTACAATGGCCTTTGTGGTGGTGGGCACCACGTTCATGACCTACCTGCTCAATATCTATGCGCTTAAGAGCCTCAAGGCTTCAACCATAGGGGCATTTATATACCTGCAACCTTTAATCGCGGTTCTTTTTGCCGTTATCACAGGTGCTGATAGACTTACCTTGATACGCATCATCGCAGCCATATTTATCTTCGCCGGGGTGTATCTTTCTACCCGTAAACCGAAAAAAAAACAACTTACTGGCTAAGGTCTTTTGGTTTTCTGTTGAACCTCCGGGTATCTTCTTTGGTAAGTACTTTAAAATCTGCTGTCTTTTCAAGTCCTTTAAAATTGTCGAGCATATCTTGTGGCAGGGCCATGAGCTTGCGCTCGTTTAGGTCTATCCAGGCGCCCATCATTTCGCATGAAGCAAAATTTCTACCTTTGTAATCATAGAAGTTGTGCAGGAATTCAAAGAACATACCATCTTCTGAGAGGCCGCGCAATTGTAGCGAAACGGTGATGGGCTTACCAGGAAAAACCTCCCTGAAATAAAAAATATGCTCATAAAACGCAACAGGGCCTATGCTCTGTTTTGCCAGCTCAATCTGCCCAAAACCTATCTCAAGCAGATAGCTCATACGGGTATGGCTCATAAAATTGATATATGCACTGTTGGCCAGGTGCCTGTTTGCATCTATATCGCTCCAGCGTATCTCAAATTGTTTAGTAAACATGGATAAAGTAATTTTTAGAAGGATAAAATTACAAATATTATGCGCGCATAACAGTTAAAAGCTTTGTAAGTATGACTTTGCTTTTTAATTTAGTGGCAAATAACTGCCATGCCGCTCATAAACTCCACATATAAGCCCCCGGTAGGCTTTAAAAATGCCCATGTAAACACGGTCTATGCCTCACAGTTCAGAAAAGTGGCCGGGGTAGACCATACCCGCGAACGCCTGTGGCTGGATGATGGTGATTTTCTGGATATAGACTGGAGTTATGCTCACGGCAAAAAATCCGCGCGCGGTATTACTGCCATCTTCCACGGGCTTGAGGGCAACTCAAAACGTCCCTATATGCAGGGCATGGCAAAGATTCTCAACCAGAATGGTCTTGACACCGTCTCCATCAACCTGCGGGGCTGCAGCGGTGAGCAGAACCTGAGCTACAAAACCTATCACAGCGGTGCCACTGAAGATGTCGAGGCCGTGATAAACCACATCCTTAAGATTGATAAATATGATTTTATCAACCTAGTGGGCTTTAGCCTGGGGGGCAACCTCATCCTCAAATACCTGGGAGAAGAAAGAGAAAGGCCCAAGAACATCCACAAGGCAGTCGCCATCTCGACCCCGGTGGACCTCAAGGAATCGCTGGATTGCCTTAATCAAAAAATCAACGCCCTCTACCGCTGGAATTTCCTGCTTACCCTGCGCGGCAAGTTCAAGCAAAAACTAGAAAAATTCAATAGCGACATAGATCCCAAGGTCGTCAAGAAGATCAAGTCTTTTGAAACTTTTGACGAGATGTACACCGCACCTGCCCATGGTTTTGACAATGCAATGGATTATTATAAAAAAAGCAGCAGCTCACAGTTTTTAAAGGACATACAAGTGCCCACCCTCCTGCTCAATGCCAGGAACGATACCTTTATGACCGGCAGCTGCTACCCGGTACAGCAAGCTGAATCCAATCAACAATTCTTTCTTGAAACACCCTATGCCGGCGGCCATGTGGGCTTTGTAAAACACACCCCGTTCTATTATAGCGAGGAGCGCGCCCTAGCCTTTTTAAGCTAGCCCATTTTTAATTGCAGCCGCGTAAAAACGTTCGTATATTACGGCTTCCTTTTTTATCTAGGTAAAAAAGGCAGGATATCACAATAAAAACAGCTAATAAACATTTTTAATTTGGCTTAAAGCCAAACTTTAAACATCATGACAATGAGAATTTTAAAAACAATTGCCCTATCTGCATTAACCGTATTATTCATCAACTGCGGTGGCGGTGACAAAAAAGAAGATAAAAAAGAAGAGGTCAAACTTAAGACAAATACCTCAACCTCAACTAAAAAAGAAGACCCTAACGTTACTGAAATCGTACTTCTTGCAAATGACCAGATGCAGTTTAACATGAAGGAAATCAAGGTTCCCGCAGGCAAAAAGGTAAAACTTGTCCTGAGGCATACCGGCAAGCAGCCCGTAGAGGTAATGGGGCACAACTTTGTGCTTTTGACACAAGGCACACAGATGTCTGAATTTGCAGCAAAAGCATCAACCGCCAGGGATAACGATTATATCCCAGAAGGCACTGACCAGGTTATCGCACACACCAAGATGATAGGCGGTGGTCAAGAAACCTCAATTACCTTTGATGCCCCAGAAAAAGGAGAATATACCTTTATCTGTAGCTTTCCTGGGCATTACAGCATGATGAACGGCAAGTTTATCGTGGAGTAAGCTTACGCGAAAGATATATCCATGAAATTCCCCCATCTCTTTATGATATTTACGCTTACCGTGATTCTTTCCTCCTGTAAAAACAATGACAAGGAGCAAGAAAACAATGCTTTAACGGCTGAGGAAACATTCTCTAAAAAAGATGAAGACCCCATACAACGTTATGGCGAACTTCTTGAGGATGTACAGATGCAACATATTTTTGCAGATGGCAAAACCTTTGTGGATAGTGACCCCAAGCATCCCGCAGACTCCATTTTAAAATGGTACAAGGAGGCTAAAAAGCAATCTGATGTCAAGGTAAACATCCGTGAATTTGTCACAGAAAACTTTGAACTGCCAGATACGCCCACGAGCAACTTTCACAGTGATACCACAAGAACGGTCGCAGAGCATATCAACGCACTGTGGCCATATCTCAAGAGGGATGCTGATGAGGGTGAAACCGGTTCAAGGATTGACCTGCCCAATCCATACATAGTACCTGGCGGAAGGTTTAGGGAGGTGTATTACTGGGATAGTTACTTTATACTTTTAGGCCTTAAAGAAGCCGGAGAGGTCAAGCTCATTGAGAATATCCTTGATAATTTTACTTACCAGATAGAAACCCTGGGCTTTATCCCCAATGGTAACCGTACCTATTATAAGGGGAGGAGCCAACCTCCCTTTTTTGCAGAAATGGTCAACCTCCTGGAAAGCACACAAAGCGACACCACCGTATACTCCCGCTATGTGGACGCACTAGAAAAAGAATATGATTTCTGGATGAAGGGTGTTGACAGCTTGGCAAGTGGAAACCAGGCAGCACGCGTGGTCAAGCTTGATGACGGCAGTGTTCTCAACCGCTATTATAGCAACACAAGAACCCCACGCGCCGAGAGTTACCGGGAAGACATCCTCACGGCCCAGGAAGCTAAAGGAAGGACTCCAGAAGATGTCTACCTCAATATCTCGGCGGCCTGTGAAAGCGGCTGGGACTTTAGTAGCCGTTGGTTTGCAGACCCTAACAACCTGGAGACAATCAAGACCACGAGAATCATTCCCGTTGACCTCAATGCCCTGATGTATAACCTTGAAGTTACTTTGGCGAAAGCCTATACAAGTACAGGAGAGGAGCGCAAAGCCCAGAAAATGACTGATGCGGCAAGTGCAAGACGACTGGCCATAAACCGTTACCTCTGGGATACAAAAGAAAAAATATACAAAGATCATGACCTGGACAAGGCGGGTTTTACTGATGTAAAATCACTGGCAATGGTCTATCCACTATATTTTAACCTTGCCACAGATGAGCAGGCAGCGGGCGTCGCGGCCGCGCTTAAAAAAGATTTCTTGAAACCTGGCGGCCTGGTCACCACACTTAATGACAACGGGCAACAGTGGGACAGTCCCAATGGCTGGCCACCACATCAATGGCTTGCGGTGAGGGGGCTGGAAAAACATGGCCTTGACAACCTTGCAGAAGATATCAAGACACGCTGGCTGCGCCTCAATGAGCAGGTGTACAAGCGCACAGGCAAAATGCTTGAAAAGTACAACGTCACGGACACGACCCTGGTTGCGGGTGGTGGTGAATACCCCACGCAGGACGGTTTTGGGTGGACTAACGGGGTCTATATGGACCTTAAGGAAAATTGATAGTTGGCTTTAAGCCAAAAAAGAAAAGTGGATACCTTACCTGATATCCACTTTTTTATATGCATCAATCACGGCCTGCTCTCCCGCCTTGCCCGGTTTTGAGTTGCCATGCTCCATACCCACGATGCCGGTGTATCCCTTCTCGTAGATAAACTTGAAAACATTGGCAAAGTTGATTTCTCCAGTGGTGGGCTCATTCCTGCCGGGATTGTCACCCACTTGAAAATATGCTATTTCATCCCCGCATTTTTCAATATTGGGGATTAGGTTTCCCTCTTGTATCTGCTGGTGATAGATGTCAAAAAGTATCTTACAGGATGGGCTGTCAACGGCCTTGCAGACCTCAAAGGCTTGCGGCGACTCTTTTAAGAACAGCCCGGGATGGTTGTAAAAGTTAAGTGGCTCAAGCACCATGGTGATGCCATGAGGCTCAAGGATATCAACAGCTTGCTTGAGGCTTTCTACCACATGCGCCGTTTGATAGGCCAGGTTTTGACGCTGGTCAACATACCCGGGGACCACGGTCATCCACTTTGCATTCACCCGTTTTGCCACCTCCACAGAAGCTTTTATCTCGCTTAAAAACTCTTTGCGCTTTGTTTTATCACCACTGGTCAGGTTAGGCTCTGTCCAGTAGATCTTATGTGCTACAAAAACCCCCATCTCTATGCCGCGCCTTGCCATGGTGGCGGCCATCTTTTCCTGGAGCTTCACGGGCTTGTTGCGCATCTCGTTGTCCTCAAAGGCGGTAAACCCTTGGTCTGCCATAAAATCGAGCTGATCTATGGGGTCTTCTCCCGCAAGGCCTTTGAACATCCCGATGTGCGGGGCATATTTTAGTTTAAAACTATTTTGCGGTTGATCTTCTTTCGCTTTAAGCGAAAAAGCCTGCGCCCCACCAAAAGCCAAAAAGGAACCTCCAAGGGTTCCTTTTTGTATAAAATCTCGTCGTTTCATGTTAGAGTGACATGGTTTTTCCATTATTGCCGTTCTCGCCTATCTCCATACAACCTATTAAAGTGCCGGGGACGGGATCGTACCACAATACGTTTTCACCCACTTCTTCACTGTTTTTCCAGGCCCAGATGGCACGGTTGCGCACATTGTCCAGATATCCATAAGATGTGGCCTCTGTGTCTACCTCGGTCTCTTCAGGAGCTTCTGGATCTTGCGTGGCAGAAAGCCTTTTTACAAAATCTTCTCTTTGCTCTGGCTCAGCGCCCAGGTACATTTTTACAGCCTTTTCAAAATCTTCTGGGTCGCCATCTTCAACGCTCTTGTTCAAGTTGCTCTTGAAGTTTATGGCAAAAGCATTTGCGCCAGCCTTGAAGTCATCTTGTTCCTTCTCATCAGCCACCTCGTTCAAATATGCATCAATGAACTGGGCAATATTTACATCTGTGGCTCCCGGAGTGTCGGTTTTTGGTATAATTACCTCCAGGATTTGCTGTAATGCATATCCATTAGCCGGAGTGAGGAAAACGGGTTCCCATTCAAAACCTGGTTCATTTTTGCAACTCTGCAATAGGCTAAAGACTGATGGTGCTGCCACCATGTAGCCAGCCCCAAGGCCTAGATTCTTTAAAACTTGTCTTCTATTCATCATTATACCGAAAATTTACCATTCTTTAATTGTTCTGCCGCGTGGGCTGCTGCCCTAGCGGTAAAGGCCATGTATGTCAATGATGGGTTCACGCAACTTGCAGATGCCATGAAGGCTCCATCAGTCACATATACATTAGGAACGGTATGTACCTGATTGTTTGCATTGACCACCGAAGTCTTGGGGTCACGGCCCATCCTGGCAGTTCCCATCTCATGGATACCCAGTCCTGGGGCACCTGGCGAGTCATAGGCCTGCACATCCTTGAATCCTGCTTTGGTAAGCATCTCCACGGCTTGTTGTTTCATGTCCTTGCGCATTTCCCATTCATTCTCCTTCCAGCCTGCATCAAAGGTAATCGTGGGCAGTCCCCATTTATCCTTTTTATCATAATCAAGGGTCATCTTGTTGTCATGGTAGGGTAGGCATTCGCCAAAAGCGGTAACCCCCATGGTCCATCCACCCGGTTTCCCTATGGCTTCCTTGAGTTCTGGTCCGTAGCCTAGCTCGGCAACAGCCTCTGTCCAGTCTCCCCTGCTGGCTCCACCTTGATATCCATATCCCCTCTTGAAGTTGGGCATATCCGTGTCACCCCCTAGGTTTCTAAAACGGGGGATGTATACCCCATTTGCCCTTCTGCCCTTATAATATTTATCATCAAATCCATCAAATTTACCTGATGCTCCCACACGGAAGTGGTGATCCATGATGTTGTGTCCCAGTTCGCCACTGTCGTTGCCCAAACCATTGGGAAAACGGTCAGACTTGGATTGCATCAATATGGATGCCGTGGCAATGGCTGATGCACAAAGGAAAATGACTTTTGACTTAAACTCCAGTTTTTCATTTGTTTCAGTATCAATTACCTTAACACCGCTAGCCAGGCCTGTTTTATCATCATATACAACCTCGTGCACTATGCTAAAGGGCCTTATGGTCATATTGCCGGTCTTTTCTGCTGCCGGCAATGTAGATGAGTTGCTACTAAAATATGCGCCAAAGGGACATCCTCTCATACAACGGTTGCGGTACTGGCAACTAGAACGCCCTTCAAAAGATTTTGTGCCGGTGATATGAGCACAACGCCCTATGGTCATTATCCTGTCTTTATAGTTAGCTGCGATATTCTTCTTCACTTCTTCTTCCACACAGTTCATCGCCATGGGAGGTCCAAACTTCCCATCAGGAAGTTGGGGCAATCCATCAAGTGAACCACTTACTCCTATATATTCTTCTACCTTATCGTACCATGGGGCTATATCTTTATAGCGCACCGGCCAGTCAACGGCAATACCTTCTTTTTTGTTTGCCTCAAAATCAAAATCACTCCATCGATAGCTTTGACGGCCCCACATGATGCTCCTTCCGCCCACGTGGTAGCCACGCATCCAGTCAAAACGTCTAGTCTCATTGTAAGGATGGTCAAGGTCGTTCACAAAGAAATGGCTGTGGGCCTTGTTAGTAGTATACCCTGTACGGGCCTGTTTGAACTGCTTAGCTGCTTCTTCACGGGTTTGCTGCCCCTTAAATTTAAAATCCCAGGGATCCATGTTTGCCGTGGGATAATCTTCAATGTGCTTTACCATGCGTCCACGCTCAAGGACAAGGGTTTTAAGACCTGCCTCGCATAGTTCTTTAGCGGCCCATCCACCGCTTATTCCTGTACCTACCACTATGGCATCATACATCTCTTCGGGTTGTGTGTTCACTTAAATTATGTTTTTGTTAATTTCTATTAAGGTATGCTTTCAAATATATAAATTCTATGTTATTTTTTTTAGGAAATAAAAAAAGTATAATTTAGACTTTGAATTATAAGAAAACCAAAAACGGTTTCTATAACGTTATAGCCAGTAAATTAACAACTTAAGTCTAATGACCCAAAAAATCATCATAGCGGCTTTGGCCGTTTTTTTAACGCTTTCATGCAAGAACGAGACTAAAAGTACTCAAGAAAAGTCTCAAAATGAAGCAATACAGGAAAAAAATCAGGAAACTTTCTTTAAAATATCACTTGCCCAATGGTCGCTCAACGAGCCCATTCGCAATGGTAAGATGAACCCACTTGATTTCGCCGACAAGGCAAATGAACTTGGATTTAAGGGAATTGAGTATGTAAGTCAATTATACACCCCCATGATGGAGACTTTTGATTCTCCAGAAATTGCCCTAGACTCAATCCTCCCCATCCTGAAGGCAAAAACCGATAAATATGGCATCAAGAACGTGTTGATCATGGTCGACCATGAGGGGCCACTCTCTGCCAAGGATGATGCAGAACGCAACCAGGCTGTCGAAAACCATAAAAAATGGGTTGATGCCGCACAGTATCTGGGCTGTCACTCCATACGGGTAAACCTGCAGGGGGCAGATGATGAAAAAGCATGGAAGGAAGCATCCATTAAAGGCTTAACTTCACTGGCTGATTATGCAGCTACAAAAAACATCAATGTCATCGTTGAAAACCATGGCGGTTTTAGCTCTAACGGCGAAAAACTCATGGAAGTGATCAATGGCGTCAACAAAGAAAACGTGGGCACATTGCCAGATTTTGGAAATTTTTGCATGAGATTAAAAGACCCTGCTGACTACTGGTCTGGATGTGCAGAAGAATACGACATGTACAAGGGCGTACAGGAAATGATGCCCAAAGCCTTTGGCGTAAGCGCAAAAACATTCAACTTTGATGATGAGGGCAATGAGACTGATATTGATTTTACCCGCATGCTGCAACTGGTCAAAGATGCCGGCTACACCGGCTTTGTAGGCATTGAATATGAGGGCGATGACCTAGAGCCCGAAGAAGGCATTATACTCACCAGAAAACTTTTGATCAAAGACGCACAAAACGTAAAATAAATTTTAAACTCAAAACAGATAGATGAAACCACTAGTTAGAATTCAACTCTCCTTAATGATGTTCCTTGAATTTTTTATTTGGGGAGGATGGTTTGTGACCCTGGGGACCTTTTTGGGCACAAACCTTGAAGCAACAGGTGCACAAAGTGCAATGGCCTTTTCCACACAATCCTGGGGCGCGATTATTGCCCCCTTTGTCATAGGCCTCATTGCAGATAAGTTTTTCAATGCTGAGAGAATACTGGGAGTGCTCCACTTAATAGGAGCCTTTTTAATGTACAAGATGGCTTACGCCGAAGATTTTGGCGTTTTCTATCCCTATGTACTGGGGTACATGATTGCCTATATGCCCACCCTGGCACTGGTAAACTCCGTGGCCTTTAGGCAAATGAAGAACCCATCAAAAGATTTTGGGTTTATACGTGTTTTTGGGACCATAGGGTGGATCCTGGCCGGTATATTGATCAGCTTTTTGGGTTGGGATTCTCAAGAAGGTCTGGGCGAGGGCCTATTGATGAACACTTTCTTGATGACAGCAGTTGCATCAGCATTTTTGGGAATTTTCAGTTTCTTCTTGCCAAAAACACCACCTAATAAAACCGAAGAAAATGCATCCCTGATGGAAAAGACAGGACTTTCTGCCATCACCTTGTTGAAGAACAAGAACTTCTTGATTTTCTTTGTTTCGTCAATATTAATATGTATCCCACTGGCATTCTATTATCAAAACGCAAACCCCTTCTTAACTGAGATAGGGATGACAAATGCCACTGCAAAACAAGCCCTGGGCCAGGTATCAGAAGTACTGTTCATGTTGCTTTTGCCCGTGTTCCTGCTTCGGTTTGGCATTAAAAAGACATTATTGTTTGGTATGATTGCATGGGCAATAAGATATGTCCTGTTTGCATATGGCAATGCTGACGAGCTTTCATTTATGCTTTTGATAGGTATCGCACTTCATGGGGTATGTTATGATTTCTTCTTTGTTTCTGGGCAGATTTATACAGATTCAAAAGCTGGGGCGAGCAACAAGAGTGCCGCCCAGGGACTCATCACACTTGCCACGTATGGCGTGGGGATGTTAATAGGATTTTGGGTTGCAGGCCAGATTACTGATAACTATCTTGTAGGCGATTTGCACAACTGGGAGAAAATCTGGATATACCCCGCAGGATTTGCCGTACTGGTATTTGTTTTCTTCTTGATTGCATTCAAAAATGAAAAAATAGAATACAAAGGAGAAAAAGTATAGCGAATGAAAAAGCTCAAAATGGGCATGGTAGGTGGTGGCATCGGCGCGTTTATAGGCGATGTGCACCGCAAGGCCGCAGCATTTGACGGAAAAATTGAACTGGTGTGTGGCGTCTTTAGCAGCAACCCTGAAAAAAGCCGAAAATCTGCTGAGCAGCTGGGCCTGCCTCCAGATAGGTCCTATGAGAGTTTTGAAAAAATGATAGAAAAAGAATCCATGCTGCCCAAAGGAGAGCGCATGGATTTTATTTCAATAGTCACCCCCAACCATCTTCATTTTCCACCCGCAAAAATGGCACTGGAAAAAGGGTTTCACGTCATGTGCGACAAGCCCATGACACTTACTCTTGAAGAGGCCTATGACCTCGTGAAACTGGTAAAAAAAACAGGAAAGGTCTTTGGTTTGACGCATACCTATACGGGTTACCCCATGGTACGTCAAGCTAAAGAAATGGTAAAACGTGGAGACCTGGGCGAGATAAGAAAAGTGGTCGTCAACTACCTACAGGGATGGATGTCAACCCAAGAATATATAGATGCCAATGAATCTGCCTGGCGGTCTGACCCTAAAAAATCGGGTATAGGCGGTTCTCTGGGGGACGTGGGCACCCATGCCGCTAACATGGTCGAAGAAATCACCGGGTTACGCATCAGCGAAATTGCAGCTGACCTCACAGGATTTGGCAAAAACCGCATACTGGATGACGATGGCAACCTGCTTTTAAGGCTTGAAAATGGCGCAAAGGGGGTCATGAGCTACTCACAGGTGGCCACCGGGGATGAAAACGCCTTTTCCATACGCGTCTATGGTACAAAGGGAAGTGTAGAATGGCATCAGGAAAGACCTACTGAGCTTATCGCAAAATGGGTGGATGCGCCCAAACAGACCTTTACCCCCGGAGGCAATGGCACATATGCAGAATCTACCGCGTTTACACGTGTCCCCCCAGGACATCCCGAGGGATATTTTGAAGCTTTTGCAACATTATATAATAACTTTGCCAAAGAGGTCATGAGCGTTGAAGCGGGCAATCCCATTTCTAAAGAAGTGGAGTTTCCCACGGTTGAAGATGGTTTGCGTGGCATGCAATTTATCTATGCTGCTGTCGCTTCAAGCGAAAACAATGCTTCATGGGTATCACTCAAGGAGTAGTATAAAACTGCTTTTTTAAAACCAACTAAAAATCAAGGATTATGAAAACCATTAAAGGCCCAGCAATCTTCCTGGCGCAATTTATGGATGACAAAGCCCCCTTCAATTCACTTGATGGCCTCTGCAAATGGGCCAGTGAACTGGGATATAAGGGAATTCAAATCCCCACGTGGGAAACAAGGCTAATAGATTTGGCGAAAGCCGCAGAAAGCAAGACATATTGTGATGAGCTCAAGGGCAAGGTCAACAGTTATGGGCTGGAGATCACAGAACTCTGCACCCACCTGCAAGGGCAACTGGTTGCCGTGCATCCCGCCTATGATGAAATGTTTGACAACTTTGCGCCAGATGATTGCAAAAACAACCCCAAGAAAAGAACTGAATGGGCAGTCAATCAAGTGAAAAATGCCGCAAAAGCCTCCCGCAACCTGGGCATTGACGTTTCGGGCACATTTAGTGGGGCATTGCTATGGCATACCTTTCACCCCTGGCCGCAACGCCCTCCCGGTCTTGTGGAGATGGGCTTTAAAGAACTTGCAAAACGCTGGATGCCCATACTTGATATATATGAAGATCAAGGTGTTGACCTTTGCTATGAAGTCCACCCGGGAGAAGACGTGCATGATGGTGTCACATTTGAGCGTTTTCGCGAGGCCACCGGCAACCATAAAAGGGTAAACATCCTATATGACCCCAGTCATTTTGTGCTTCAACAACTCGATTATATACAATACATAGATTATTACCACGAGTTCATCAAGATGTTCCACGTAAAGGATTCTGAGTTTAACCCTACGGGCAAAAAAGGAGCCTTTGGCGGATATGGCGACTGGATTGACAGGGCGGGACGCTACCGCCATCCAGGCGACGGCCAGGTAGACTTCAAGACCATCTTTACAAAACTTACCGAGTATGGCTGTGACGTATGGGCCGTGATGGAGTGGGAATGCTGTATAAAATCGCCAGAGCAGGGTGCAAGTCAAGGAGCACCATTTATCGCAAGCCATATCATACAGGCAACAGAAAAGGCATTTGATGATTTCGCTGGCGCGGAAACTGACGATGCTAAACTTAAACGGATTCTAGGAATTAAATAAACAACATGAAAAAATTAATTTTGGGCGCATTTACGCTAGCACTGGCCTTTACAAGCTGTAAAGAAAAACCAAAAGAGGACGACACCTCAATGACCGCTGAACAAACCATGGAAACACCATCTCAAGAAGGTGAATGGGTCACCCTCTTTGACGGCACAAACCTCGATGCTTTTAAAGCATATAACAAAGACACGCTCTCGAGCCAGTGGAGCATTAAGGGAGATGCCCTGGTTTTTACCCCTGCCGAAGGGCGTCATGGCTCAGAAAACCTCATCACCAAGGATGAATACCACAATTTTGTCATTGATTTTGACTGGATGATCTCTCAAGGCGGCAACAGCGGTTTCATGTGGGCGGTAAAAGAAGACCCCAAACTGGGAGAACCCTACCTCACAGGACCAGAAATCCAGATCCTTGATGACAAGGGCCACCCAGATGCCAAGGCAGGCAGAACACACCAATCTGGCGCACTATATGATATGATCGCAGCCTCAGAAATGGCAAATCCTGCCGGGGAGTGGAACCATTATGAAATAACCATCAACTACGATGCTAACCAGGGAGTCATCAATATGAACGGTGATGACGTGGTAACCTTCCCCCTTTCTGGTGAAGGATGGACCAAGCTCGTTGAAAACAGCAAGTTCAAGAACTGGTCAGATTTTGCCAAGAGCGATACAGGGCACCTCGCCTTTCAAGACCACGGTCATGAAGTATCTTTCAAGAATATTAAAATCAAAGAATTAAAATAATGAAAAAAGCAGCACTGACCCTCCTTGCCGCACTCTCCATTATCGCTTGCGCTGAAAAAACCGATAATAAGGAAGAAGCAGGATCTACTGAGCCCACCGTAGACACGACCCAGGTTGAAACCCAGGAGGAAGAAGAAATCACGGACCCCAAGGTCACCGAGGTATGGGACCCAGAACCCGCCGTGGTGACATTTGATAAAAACGGGGTGCCGTCAGATGCAGAGGTGCTCTTCAACGGCAAGGACCTAAGCGCCTGGAAAAGCACATCAGACTCTATCGTGAACGCACGGTGGAAGGTCAACAGCGACGGCAGCATGACAGTGGCACCGGGAACCGGCCCCATACAGACCAAGGAAAACTTTGACAGCTTTCAACTGCATGTAGAGTGGCAGGCCCCTCAAAAGGTAGAGGGCGAAGGCCAGGGCCGTGGCAATAGCGGTATCTTCCTTCAAGGCCTGTATGAAGTACAGGTGCTTGACAGTTATGACAACCGCACATACTCCAACGGGCAGGCATCATCGCTCTACAAGCAACACATACCACTGGTAAATGCCACAAAACCCACAAAAGAATGGCAAACCTATGACATCATCTTTCATGAACCCAAGTATGATGCTGATGGCAAGACCACCAGAAAAGGAACCGTCACCGTGCTCCACAATGGCGTACTTGTACAGGATAACGTGGAACTTGCAGGAACCACAGAGTATATAGGCAGGCCCAAGGTAACACCGCACGAAGATGGCCCCATCATACTCCAGGACCATGGCAACCCGGTAAGCTTTAGAAACATCTGGATAAGGAAACTCAACGACTAGTTTACCGCATTCCAAAAATAACCAGGACCGCCCAGTAATAATTGGGCGGTTTTTTATTGCTTCCGCGGAAGCGAAACAAAACGAGTTCCATATACTATTTCCTATCTTTGCCACTTCAAACAATGCTGCATGATTCAGTCAATGACCGGTTTTGGGAAATCCGTTACCCAGTTGCCCACAAAAAAAATTACCGTTGAGGTAAAATCGCTCAACAGTAAAAACCTGGATCTCAACGCCAGGATACCTTCTACCTACCGAGAAAAGGAACTCGATATGCGCAACATTGTCGCAAGGGCACTTGTGCGTGGCAAGGTTGACCTTAGTCTTTATGTGGAGCTCAACGGTGAGGAGACCAGCTCATCAATCAATGCAGCGGCGGTAAAGACCTATATGGAGCAACTGGGCAAAATCGTGCAAGCAGATGACACAGAACTACTCAAGATGGCCATAAGGCTACCTGATGCGCTCAAGACAGAAAGGGATGAGCTTGACGAGCAGGAATACCACACCATCCTCGATGCCCTGCAAGAAGCCCTGACGGCTATAGAAAAATTCAGGACAGAAGAAGGCGAGGCCCTGCAAAAGGATTTTGAACTCCGTATAGACAACATTGCAAGAAGCCTTGATGATGTAGAGGCCCTTGATGAAGAAAGGTTGGCAGGCTTGCGCGAAAAGCTCAACAAGGCGGTCGCCGAGCTTAAGGTAGAGGTTGACCAGAACCGTTTTGAGCAAGAACTTACCTACTACCTGGAAAAATATGACATCAATGAAGAAAAGGTACGCCTGCGCAACCATCTTAACTATTTTACAAAAACCCTTGCCTCAGCAGATAGCAATGGCAAGAAACTGGCATTTATAAGCCAGGAAATAGGCCGGGAAATCAATACCATAGGCTCAAAATCAAATTATGCACCTATGCAGCGCGTAGTGGTACGCATGAAGGATGAGCTGGAGAAAGTGAAGGAACAACTCTTAAATGTCCTTTAATGAAGGGAGAAGGCAAGTTATTGGTTTTTTCGGCGCCATCAGGAAGTGGGAAGACCACGATTGTTAGATGGCTCCTGGCCAAAGAAGAACTCAATCTTGAATTTAGTATCTCGGCAACCTCACGCCAGCCCAGGGAAGGAGAAAAACACGGTGTAGACTATTATTTTCTGTCACTCCATGATTTTAAGCAGCACATCAAGGACGAGGATTTCTTGGAGTGGGAAGAAGTGTACCGGGACAACTTTTATGGCACGCTCAAAAGCGAGGTAGAGCGTATATGGAGCCACGGCAAGCATGTTATTTTTGACATAGATGTCGTGGGCGGGCTTGATATAAAAAAACTATTTCCAGAAAAAACCCTGGCGGTATTTGTAAAACCCCCCAGTATTGAAGAACTCAAGATACGTCTTAAAAAACGCAAGACAGAGACAGATGAGCGCATTAACATGCGTATTGCAAAAGCCAGTATAGAACTTGCCACAGCACCGCAGTTTGACCATATCATCGAGAACAACAACCTGGAAGTAGCCCTGGACGAAGCGTATGGGCTCGTGTCAGATTTTATACTGGATAAATAAGGGCAGCGATGAAGATAGGTCTTTATTTTGGCACTTTTAACCCCATTCATGTAGGGCATCTTATCATCGCAAACCATATGGTGGAGTTCTGTGACCTGGATAAAATATGGGTGGTCATCACACCGCACAACCCATTTAAGAAAAAAAAGACCCTGCTAGATAACCACCACCGGTATCAACTGGTACAACGCGTGCTGGAAGATTACCCCAAACTTGAGGCCAGCACCATTGAGTTTGAACTGCCACAACCCAATTATACCGTGGATACCCTCGCATACCTTCAAGAAAAGTACCCTCAACAGGAGTTTGCCCTTATCATGGGCGAGGACAACCTCAAATCCTTACATAAATGGAAGAACCATGAAGTTATCATGGACCATCATGAGATTTATGTGTACCCGCGGGTTTCAGAAGGAGCAATTGAACACCGTTTTAAAGACCATCCCAAGGTAAAATATGTAAAGGCACCCATTATAGAAATTTCGGCGACAGCCATAAGAAATGCCATCAGGGAAGGAAAAAATGTAAAGCCCCTTCTAACAGAAGAGGCTTGGAACTACATTGATGAAATGAATTTTTATAAATAGGCCATTACGCCTGTGGATAACATTGAAAAAGGTTGGCCTTTACAAACATTGCCCAGCTTTTTCCTCCAAAATCTTCACCTTCTGCCCAGGCGGTTTCCTTACCACCGGGACCTTTTACCTCAGCATGGGCCGCAAAGCAATAGATGTAGTCAAGGATATCTACATCGTCAAGGACATAGACCACTTCCACGACTCCATTTCTATGCGTTGAAGAATGTTCAAACTTACCTACTTTGGGATTTCCTGAATTTGTTGTGGGAAAGGTTTTATCCTCACAATCGCCTATACTCAAGTGCGTGGCATTGATGGACCATCCATCTTTAGTCTCATAGGTCAACACCCATGTATTGTCAACATAATCTATGGCAACAAAACCCACATCTATATGTTGCCCTGCAAGCAGGCGGGTTGTAAAGCAATGCTCTGCCTCAGCAGATTTTGTTGTTGTTTCCAGCTCACTCGCGGTAAAATCGCTAACGGTAAAGTTTGCCGTTTGCATTTCTTCGGGCACGGCACTTTCATCTTTATCACAGGAGACAAAGGCGCATAGCACTAATGGTAATACATAAATAAAATTTTTCATAGGTACTAAAAATTAAGGTTTGAATTGAAATAATTTATGATTCGAGTAGGGGGATTCTTAAAACTTGTCCAGGATAAATCTTATCTGGGTCTTTGAGCATGGGCTTGTTAGCCTCAAATATGACGGGATATTTCATGGCATTGCCATAGTATTTTTTTGCAATCTTACTTAAGTTGTCACCAGATACCACCGTGTGAAATTGTGCCTCTGGTGCTTTCTCTTCAACCTCTAGTTGATCGTCTACCTGTGCTATGCCCTCTACATTACCTGCAATAAGCACTGCTTTTTCTTTTGTGGCCTGGTCTTTTGCCTTACCGGTTACGGTAGCGGTCTCTCCTTCTATCACGACCTTGAGGTTTTCTACCTCGAGGCCCAGGTCACTAATGGTTTCTTCTATTCTGGCGGCGGCTTTTTTATTTGCTTCTGCCCGGGCGGCTACCTTTTCTTCGGCCTTTGCGGCTTTTTCTTCTTCTTTTGAGCTACCGAATATCTTCTCCCCGGCATTTTTTATAAAGGAAAATAAACCCATAACATTTGATTTTTTAGTTGTTATTCTATTTAACCTGGTACAAATTACAAACTGCACAATGTAGATGTACCAATAGTTTCCTAAAATCGGTTAAAGACCTCTTATTTTCCATAAAAGGTCACTTTATGGCAAAAAGAAACCGCCCTACTAATTAACACTAAAATCAGCGAGCGGTTTCTCAACTAAATAACCAACCAAAAAATCAATATTTCTAACTCTTCAATGCCTTGAGTTCTTCAATCTGTTTTGCGATCAAGGCTTCTTTTACACGGGGCTTGCCCTCTTCGGCAGCTTTATACTGTATGTATCCCTTTCCGCGAAAGCGGTAAACCGTGCCAGATGCTTGATGATATAACTCAATCGTATTATCGTTTATTATGGTCAACTCAAAGTATTCATTACTAAAATAATCATAATCTAGCGTAAGGTACTTTAAGTAAGGATCTCCACTTACGTTTTCCACATCATAGATACCGGTGTAATCCCAGTAAACATTAGCAACAGACGTGCCATTGTGATCTTGTGAACTCTTAAAATTTCCACCACCACTTGCAGGTAGAAACTGTAGAAAGTTCTCTGCATCAAACTCGTTGAGGGCACCTTGATCACTGGTGTAGATTTTTTCCCAGGCGGCATACTCCTGTAGGAAAAAATGCACATTGTCATAAAACAAACGGTCATAATCAAAGGTGCTGCGCTGATACCCCTTTAAGATAAACGACGTATTTCCCGGCCTGTAATACAGCTCAATGCTGTTGCTGCTAAGCACATTGACCTCAAAGCTAAAAAAGCCATCGATATCATGACTGATGTCCAGGTCATGGTCAAAGATATCATAGTACCCCACCGGGATGCCATAACCATTGCCCTGCGAGCCTATGCCCGCGAGGTTATTGTTTGCCCACACATCACCGCCCCTAAAGGAAAGCGTGAAAGCCTTCTCCATAAACGGGATGTAGGCACTACCAGAGGTTTGCTCAATATCAACATACCATAGATCGTATGAAGAAACAACCTGCTCAAGCGTAACCGTGGGTGCCGGCGTATATACCACATCATCCTCTGTATAAAAGTCAACATCACACGAGGCAAAGACAAGGATGGAAAGGCAATATATTGAAAGTAATTTTACAAGTTTCATACACATAAGTTTTAATGGTTCAACTTCTTTTTAAGACTGCCCTTAAAAGGCCTTCTGGCTTTCGCCAAAAGGTTGCCAAGAAGGGCAAAAGATCGATCTAGTACATTTTTAAATAACCAAATCGCGTGCCAAAATTCACAAATTGTTGTTTTACAGTGTTTTAATTACATCCTAAAAATCGGTAATTTTGAAATAACCATAATTAACTATATCGATGGCGATAAAATTTGGGGTTATAGGAGGAGGCAGCTGGGCCACCGCGATCGTAAAGATGCTTTGTGAAAACCTCGACGAAGTAGGCTGGTATATGCGCAGCGATCATGCCATAGAACATATCAAGAAAGAATACCATAACCCCAATTACCTCAGTGCCGTTGAATTTCATGTCGAGCAACTCAAATTGAGCAACGACATCAATGAGATTATCGCTTATGCAGACTACCTCATTTTTGCCATACCCTCAGCATTTGTGGGCAAAGAGCTTGAGCAGGTCACGGCTTCCCTTAATGGTAAAAAAATATTTTCGGCCATCAAGGGTATCGTGCCAGAGACCGGCCTTATCGTGGGGCATCATTTTCATAAAAACTTTGATGTACCCTTTGATGACATAGGCGTTATCACAGGCCCTTGCCACGCTGAAGAAGTAGCACTGGAACGTCTCTCCTATCTCACTATCGCCTGCTCTAGTGAGGAACATGCAATAGTGGTGGCAGACCATCTCAAAAGTGAATACATACGTACAACGATAAGCGATGACACCATAGGTACAGAGTATGCCGCCACGTTAAAGAATATCTATGCAATAGCATCGGGTATTGCACATGGACTGGGTTATGGAGACAACTTTCAAAGCGTGTTGATGAGCAATGCCATACGCGAGATGAAAAAGTTTATCAAGAAAGTGCACAAGCTCAAACGCAATATCAATGATTCGGCATATCTGGGGGACCTGCTGGTGACTGGGTACTCCATTTTTAGCCGCAACAGGATGTTTGGCAATATGATAGGCAAGGGGTACACGGTAAAGAGCGCCATGATGGAGATGAGCATGGTTGCAGAAGGGTATTATGCCGCAAAATGTGTCTTTGAACTCAATGAAAAGTTAGGCGCAAAAACTCCTATTCTCAACGCGGTCTATCATGTGCTATACAAGGGGAAAGACCCTAAAAAGACCTTTGCAAAACTCACCGAAAAGTTAGATTGATACGCCTCACGGCAAAAGCTATAGTGCTAAACCTGAGGAGGGTTACTGCGCGAGAATACCCTTTTCCTGCATCAACGGGATTTTTCCCAATTTGCTTTCCTTGATGTTATGCGCCTTGAAGACAAACTTCTTGTCATATAGGGTGCCGTCCTTAAAAAAGGTGATATAAAACTGATTATCGAGGCTCAGGACACTGTCTTCCATAAATTCTATTTTGGCGTAAGCCTGTGCCGGAAGAACATCTAGCTTATGACGCAGTTCACTGGTTACCTTGGTCCCCTTTTCGCCCTTAGAGCGTATTAAAATAGTTTCAAGCGGCGTATTGCCGGTGTTGATGATAAAGGCGTTCCAGTCTTGTGAGCGGTGGTCTTTATTAAATTGTAGCACGGCAGCGATGTAAACATCCTCAACCTGTGATATGGTAATATCCTTTTTCATCTAGTCGTGCACCTTCCACATTACCCATAGCGCGATAAGCGCCAGGGCCATGATACCCAGAAAAATGCAGCCTATCGCAATCTTGATGGCGGCGATGATAAAGGTAAGGTAGGCAACGATGCCCAATGCGATAAGCAGGATGGCAATGACTATGTATTTTTTCATATGCTTTGAAATTGTTCTAGGAACCTAAGGTCGTTTTCACTTAGCATCCTGATATCTGGTATCTGGTGAAGTAGTAGTGCAATACGGTCTATACCCATACCAAATGCAAAACCACTATAGATTTCTGGGTCAATGCCGCAGTTTTTGAGCACATTGGGGTCAACCATACCGCAACCCATGATTTCAAGCCAGCCGGTGCCCTTTGTCATCCTATAATCTGTTTCGGTCTCCAGGCCCCAATATACATCTACCTCTGCGCTGGGCTCAGTAAATGGAAAATATGAGGGTCTTAACCTTATCTTGCTCTTGCCAAAAAGTTCTTTGGTAAAATACTGCAGCGTCTGTTTCAAATCTGCAAAAGAGACGTCTTTGTCAATATACAACCCCTCTACTTGATGAAAGAAACAGTGTGAGCGTGCCGAGATAGCCTCGTTTCTAAAAACCCTTCCGGGGGAAATGGTACGTATGGGCGGCTGATTGTTTTCCATATAGCGCACCTGTACAGATGATGTGTGTGTGCGCAAGAGTACGTCTGGGTCTGTCTGTATAAAAAAGGTGTCCTGCATATCACGTGCCGGGTGATACTCTGGTAAGTTCAGGGCGGTAAAGTTGTGCCAGTCATCTTCTATCTCCGGCCCTTCTGAAACATTGAACCCTATCCTTGAAAATATATCTATAATCCTGTTGCGCACCTGCGAGATGGGATGGCGAGAACCTAGTGCTACAGGTTCTCCCGGCTTGGTAAGGTCACCATAAGCACCTTGCTCATCTTGCGACTCCAGTCCATCTTTTAAGGCATTTACCTTGTCCTGGGCCGTGGTCTTGAGCTTATTTATGGTTTGCCCAAATTCTTTCTTCATTTCATTGGGCACATTCTTAAACTCGGCAAAATAGGTGTTCAACAGACCTTTTTTACCTAAAAATTTAATCCTGAAAGCCTCTACCTCATCCAGTGTCTTTGCATTAAAAGCTTCAGCTTCAGCAATAAGTTCCTTGATTTTTTCAAGCATGGTTCATTCTTTTTCCAGAAGGGCAAATTTAAGCATTCCCCGCCGCTTGTACCTTCTTGTCCTCAAAAATAAATTGCATGAGAAAGAATACCGCAACACCGCCCATGAGGTGCCACAACCAGTGTGTGCCCATCCAGAAGAAATCCATATCCAGCCTTTTGTCTAAAAACCGAAAGAAAACGGCTAGAAAAAATACCCCGAACGCTGCGATAATGTTGCCATAGTTTTTCCATTTGGTTTTTACCAAATACCCAAAAACGGGAAGCAAAATGGTCATGGCCATGATGAGGTATCCTAGGGAAATCTGGAGGCTCTTTGGCAAGGGCAGCGCCCGCAAGCCAAAATATAACCCCAGCATCACCAGAAACAGGCCTATACGCAGTGACCAGCGGTCTAGCCAGCGATAAATAAAATAGAATGCCGTCAATAAACTCAACAAGATTATGGGATAATAGTCTAGCTGAAGCCAAAATTGATGCGAGCGCGTGCCGTGATAAATCGTTCCGCCCACATAGCTCAAGGCAATGACCGGCAGCACAAAGGCAAGAAACTTATGATTGCGCGCATCTTTATAGACCTTGAGCCCAAAATACACCACGATGAACAAAAATATAAGGTTGCTATAAGTGTTGAAGGGTTCTACCGGAAACCTCCCTGCAAGGGTTTCTTTGTAAATAGGGCCGCTGTCGTTAGGAAATTTAAGCGCGTTGAGGGTAAGTGGCAAATAAAACACGGTCAATATATTTTATACTTACAAACATATCTAAAAATGAAACCCAAAAATCTATTTTATCACTTCCTTGTCTAAAAAATATTGCACGATGGCCTGTTTCATCAGGATAGACTGTTCTCCTGCCTTGAGTGGGGGCAATGGTTCCAGCATTCTATAATGTGGCCAGCCGTCTTCATCCTGAAAATCAAATTGATAGTACCCAAAGGGTTCCAGCAGCCTACAAATGGCAATATGCATCAGGTTTATCTTGTCGTCCTTCTTAAAGCGCTTGTCAAACTTGCCAAACTCCTGCACACCTATCAAATAGATGATTGCATCCAGGTCAAGCCTCTCGCCATCAGCAAATCTATTAGAAAGCAGGGTTACGATTTCTTCCCACTTGTTTTTAAGGTCTTCATCTCTTGTCATGCCACAAAGATAATACGCTTGTTAAGGAAAGCGTTATATTTATCGCATGAACTACATTGATATCATCCTCGCCATTTTACTGTTGTGGGGCTTAATACGAGGGTTAAAAAATGGCTTTTTTATAGAGCTTGCCTCGCTCATAGCCCTTATTGCCGGCATCTATGGCGCCATCCACTTTTCATACTATGCCGTGGATTACCTGAGCGAAAAGGTAGACTGGAGCATCGCGACCATAAACCTCCTGGCATTTGCCATCACGTTTATCATCATCGTTGTCGTGGTTACCCTTGCGGGGAAGTTACTCACCAAGATTGCAGACCTGGCCATGCTGGGCATGCTCAACAAGTTGCTCGGGGCACTTTTTGGCATCTTGAAAACGGGTTTTATCCTGAGCGTCATACTCATGTTCATCAATGCCATGAGCAGTAGCCTTTCTTTTCTGGATGAAGAAACCAAGCAAGAATCAACACTCTACCCCTATGTCGAGGCCCTTGCACCATTGGTATTACCCAATATCCTTAAAGAGGTAGATGAATACCGTCAAGAAGAAAATGATGAAGAGCCTCTTTATGAAGAGCAATCCCTATAAAAAGAAACTGGATCAAGACCCAGCTTCTTTTTCAAGATAAGGTTTTGTCATTTTAAGTTCGGGCACTTTGTCCTGCTTAAAGAAAGTTTCATAATCTTCAGGATTATCAAGTATCCCTCTTTCAGAAATTATCTTCACATTGATATTCTTCTCCCTGGCCTTGATGGCAAAATCATCAAATATCTCAATGATATCATTATCCAGATAACGGGTCTTTCTTACATCTATCTCCACAAAGCTATCCTGTTCCAGTTTATCAAGTTCCTTGATGATCGCACCCTTGTTGATAAAGGTTACTTCTTCTGCAAGGGTCATATTTACCACATCTGCACCATTCTCACCTTTAATGATGTGTAAAAAGTGTGAATTTTGGTAGCTTTTAATAAGGATAACCACGATACCCACGGCAAGACCCAGGCTTATTCCTATAAGCAAATCAGCAAAGACAATACCCGCAACGGTAACGATAAAGGGCACAAACTGTTTCCATCCCATCTTGTACATTTTAATGAAAAGGGCAGGCTTGGCAAGCTTAAAGCCCACTAAGAAAAGTATGGCCGCCAGTACGGATAATGGGATAAGGTTGAGTACATTGGGCACAAGGATAACTGAAATTAAAAGCAAGCAGCCATGAATGATGGCAGACATTTTTGTTTGCCCACCAGATTGAATGTTTGCAGAACTCCGCACGATAACCTGCGTTACCGGCAAACCTCCTATCATCCCCGAAACAATGTTACCAGCACCCTGCGCAAACAGTTCGCGGTTTGTGGGCGTGACACGTTTATGAGGGTCGAGTTTATCAGTTGCCTCAACGCACAATAGCGTTTCAAGACTTGCCACCAGGGCAATGGTAAAGGCAGTTACCCATACCGCACCTGTACCTATGATACTAAAGTTAGGAAAGGTAAACTGCGCCACAAAAGAGTCAATATCATCTGGTACGGGCACAGCCACAAGATGGTCGCTGGCAATACCCCAGGTTTCAACCCCCTGTGTGGTTATATAATAGACAATACCGGCAACCACGGCAACAAGAGGTCCCTGTACCAGTTTAAAGAACTTGCCTTTTTTTGATAATACCACCTCCCATAAAATAAGGATGGTCATCCCTATGACCGCTATCAAGGTTGCCCCTGGGCTAATGCTTCCCACAATGTTGCCCAGTTCTGAGAAAGTGTTCTCGCCATCCATTTGAAAGAATGCCCAGTCACCCTCAGGGTCTGCATCGTAGCCAAAAAAGTGTGGGATTTGCTTCAGGATAATGATAATACCTATACCCGTAAGCATCCCCTTGATCACAGATGAAGGAAAATAATACCCTATGATACCGGCCTTGAGCACTCCAAATAATATTTGAATCGCTCCCGCCAGCACGATGGCAACCAGCAGGTTCTCGTAACCTCCCAAGGCAGTAATACCTGCCAGGACTATCGCGGTAAGACCAGCAGCAGGACCACTTACGCCCAGGCTGGAACCACTTAAGGCACCTACTATGATACCACCCACGATACCGGCAATCAAACCAGAAAAGAGGGGCGCTCCACTAGCTAATGCAATCCCTAGACACAGTGGTATCGCAACAAAAAACACGACAACACTAGCTGGAAAATCTGATTTTAATTTATTGAACATCTATATGGTTTTAAAAATTATTGTCTTATTGTTTATTATTGATCCAGTAAGGTCACTTTTCCCGTTTTCACGGAATAAACTCCTCCTACGATTTTGATTTCCCCCTTTTGCACCATCTTATCAAGAATCAGGCTCTTGTCAACGATGCGCTGCATGGTCTGCTTTACATTTTCTTCAACCACATCAGCAACAAAAGATGCATTGGTAGAGTTTCTATCACCAGAAGTTTCAATAGCCTCAACCGCTGAACCTATGTTTGCGAGCATGGGGGTGATGTTACCCATTTCAACACCATCGCAGGCAGCCTTGACGGCACCACAGGATTCATGCCCCAGCACGAGTATCAACTTGCTTCCCGCAACCTTACAGCCGTATTCCATACTTCCCAGGATATCCGTGTTCTCAAAGTTACCGGCAACACGGGCCACAAAGACATCTCCTATACCTTGATCAAAAACGGTTTCAACAGGCACACGGCTATCTATACAGCCCAGTATGACGGCCTTGGGCCATTGTCCCCCTGATGTTAGACCTACCTGGGAAGAAAGATCCCTCTGAAGCATTTTCTTGTTCACAAATCGCTCATTACCCTGCATAAGGTCATCAAGCACTGCATCTGGACGTAATTTGTCCTGTTCTACTTTATTGAGAGCATTAGTAATCATAATAAAAAGATTAAGGTTAAATAAAAAGATTAGAGTCCTTTAAAGATAGGCCCTGTACAAAAAAGAATAAAATAAAATGGGGAATCCTTAGATTGCCCGTGGCGGTTGTAGTGGTGAATCGTGAAAATCCCGGGTTTCCAAATGCAGGAATCCGCTGTTTAAATCTCCTTTTTCAAGGTAGAGGATGCAATGTGCAAACAGGTCATCTTTAGAAAAAAGGTTGATATCTTCCTTAAATTCATAAGATGAGTCTTCTTTTTCATCCTCCATCACAGATGAAATCTTCACATCATCCTTATCCTGTTGCATTATCTGCAAGAGGGTGGGAGCCGTCAAGAAAACGACAAATGTGAATAGAAAAAAAAGTTGTTTGACCTCCAAGTTTCTGTTTTTAAGAAACGTAAAAATATAATATTATGGGGAACACGGTGTTAAACCGCATGAAAATTCTATAATTCCTTGATATCCGTACTGGGAATCCACCCTTCAGAGCCATCAGCAAGCTTGATAAGCTTCCAGTCTCCGTTCACTTCCAGGATACCTACTTTTGTTCCTTCATGCAGCACAAAAGCTTCATCGCTGGCAAGATTGGGGCCACTTTTTACCTGGGCTTCTTTTGCAAAGACCACGGCATACTGCTCATTATTCATCTTTGCCTGGTACCTGAAGGCCATTAATAGCCCAAACAGGCCAAGACCCAGTGCCACAAAGCTTGTGGTGAACAACAATCTCTTCCTTGTGGTTGAGTAGGTAAAATAATATAGTATGAATGCAAGCATGGACAGGAGTATGAGCACCACGGTAAGAATTGCCCATCCATCAAGGTCAAAGAGGTTGAGCACTGCGGCATACCAGCGCTTAAAGACACTTTGTGGCAGTGGGGAGATGGCATCAACCTTCATGTTTTCGGCGAAAGCCAAATTATTTTTTATCTCCTTATCTCCCGGCTTGAGCTCTAGTGCCTTCTCATAATTGTAGATACTGGGGGCGACCCTGTTAAGTTTATAATAGGCATTAGCCAAATTAAAATATACCTCTGGAGATTGCATCCCGGCGTCAAGCACCTGCTTGTAATTATCAACAGCTCCCTGAAAATCCTGTTTTGCGTAGGCATCGTTACCTTCTTTAAAAAACTGTTCTGGGGATTGTGCAAATCCTGAAGAAATGCCCATGCACAACATGAGCAGAGATATGGATATTATTTTATTTACCGTTTTCATCTTCTTAACAATTGCTTATCCAGTTCTGAAATAGTTTGTGATGCCCGGTTGTAATCTTCTTGCATGGTAACGGTGCTGGCCGGTGTGTACCTTGCGTATTCGCAACTTTCCAATAGTCCCAGAAAGTCATTGATGGCCTGCTCTCCCGCACCACGCTCAGCAAGCAGTTTGCTTATGCGGTCCTTGCTCATGTCGCTGGTCTGTATATTGAGCTTTGCCTTGAGGTAATTGTGCAGCGACCGTTCAAGGGCAAGGTAGAATGCCTTTTGATTCCCCAAGTTCTTTTTAGCATCGCTGAGAAATTTTCGCGCAAGCTTGTCAGCCTTTCTCAACCTATTGCCCATAACATCTGCCTGGTAGGCTTTTCTCTTCTTGCCCACAAAAATAAACAGGGGTATGATGAACAGGGGCGCGACCACCATGCCCCAGAAGGCCCTGGACCCAAAAAATGAGGCTTGCTCCATGGGTTGCAGCTCTGTACTGGCAATAATGTACTTGAATTGATCACCGGCATCTACGGTAGATTTCACGACTCCATTTTCATTTGGGCTGCTGGTGATGGCGGGCCCATTTTTTACATCGATCAATATCTCTTTTGAGGAGATGGTTTCATACTTCTCCGTCCTGGGGTTAAAGTAAGAAAAGGAAATGGGCGGTATGGGATACTTGCCCTTGCTTTGCGGCACCACGGTATAACGGTCCTGGATATTGCCGCTCATACCGGTATAGTTGGTCCTTACGTCCTCGCTGTGCTCTGGGTCATATACCTCAAGCGAGTTGGGCAGGTTAGGTTTGGGCAACTTAAAGAGCTTGAGGTTTCCGTTACCGTTAGCAGATATCTGCAGGTCCAGCGCTTCACCGGCATCTAGTGTTGTCTTACTTGCCTCTACGTTAAAGTCAAGATCCCCCACGGCTCCCGTAAAATCTGCCGGACGTCCATCTTGCGGTAGTTGTTTTACGTTGATTTTCTTATTGTCTGCCGCTACGGTAATCTGTTTTGGCTGGGTGACGGGCATGCCAAAAAGGTCTCTTCTGTTTGTGGGTACCTCTACATTGATGTTCAACGTAATGGGCTCAATGTTGAGCTCGCCCGTTTTTTGTGGATATAGTAATGTCCTCCTTAATATAACATACCTATATGGCTCTCCCTGATAGGTGCCATCATATACCTTAAACTGTTTTTCATCAATACTCTGGCTCCAGAAATCAGCATACTTGGGCTCATCGATCACGTTCCAACCGTTGACGCCCGTACGCCTGGATACATACAATTTATAAGTTACCGTAAAAGCTTCATTGAGGTACGGACTGTTCTTTGAAACCTCTGCAACCACATGCACGGTGTTTGAAACGGTAAAATCTTCATTGTTCTCATCAGTGGGCCTGTTTACCGCAGCCGTGACATTAACGGTTACCGGCAAGGTCTTGTAGGTCTCTCCATCAATGGTTATCTCTGCCTGACCTATGGTAAGGTTTCCACGGGTATTGGGCTGTAAAAAATATGAAAACACCTTAGAAAAGCTACTCTTGCCATTGACCCATTGCCGGCTCACGCTCTGGTTAGGCCCTCCCACCACGGTAAAACCCTGAAAGGTGGGCGGCTTAAAGTCGTCTCCATCCTGGTTCATTTCAAAATCCACACGCAGGCGTTCATTGACGCCCAGTGATTTTTTACTTACCACCGCATCAAACTTTACCTGGCCCAGCATGCTGAAACCGGTAAAGAGCAACACTATCAAAAATCCAAACTTCAACTTCATCATCTTGGACTTATGTAAATTATATTTTAAAATTACCAATCTTTCTCAGTCTTGACCTTTGCCCCCTTCACCTTTTTGGCATTGATTTTATCCTGAGTCTTGTTCTCTTCGTTCTTCATTGCTTCAAGCAGGTTCTTTACCTGCTGGGGCGATAACTGACCCTGCTGGGGCTGTTGAGGCTGCTGTTGCTCTTGGTCACCCTCGCCTTCTGGTTTTTTATTATCTCCCTGCTCATCCTTGGGCTTACCTTTATCCTGCTGGTCATCTCCTTCATTTTTCTTATCGTTCTTATCATCGCCCTTGCCCTCGTTATCATCTTTGGGCTTGCCATCTTCATTTTCCTTTTGGTCACCATCACCCTCATTGTTCTGGTCCTTGTCCTGATCCTGGTTCTGGTCTTGATCCTGGTTTTGATCATCACCACCGCCACCGCCGCCGTTTTTTTCTTCTTCTTCTTTGGCTAAAGCCAAATTATACCGCGTTTCATCATCTGTGGGGTCGTTCCTAAGGGCATTTTTATAGGCCTCAACAGCTGCCTTGAAATTCTTTTGCTGAAAATAGGCATTGCCCAGGTTGTGAAAGGCCCTGTGCTTCTCACCCTTGGTCTGGGCAACCTGAGCGGCTTGCAGGTACCGCTGCAGGCTCTCGTCATACTTTTTGTTGCGGTAG
>CEQG01153681.1_pt1 | contig 50293 bp, 44 predicted proteins | sample 350301 | NCBI WGS metagenome assembly CEQG01 (sample SAMEA2621242, study PRJEB7988) | marine metagenome | isolation source: saline water (ENVO:00002010), including | reverse complement strand
GACAGGAAACAAGAGACAAGATACACGAATCACGAATCACGACGGCATTGTCATTCTGAGCATAGCGAAGAATCTCTAAAGAGTCAGGAAACAAGAAACAAGAAACAAGAGACAAGAGACAAGAGACAGGAATCACGTCGGCATTGTCATTCTGAGCATAGCGAAGAATCTCTAAAGAGCCAGGAAACAAGAGACAGGAGGCAAGAAACAAGAGACAAGAGTCAGGACCTTTTCTTAAATATAAAATATAAAACGCCCAATGTAAAATGTAAAAATAATGGTGGGTCCCACCCTATTCACCATTCACCATTCACCATTCACCAATAACAATTAGGGAGACAGGAATCACGACAAATAGACGCCAAGAAAAACCAGTAAGGGATATTGTAGGTTTTTATGTATCTTGGTGGTGACTCCCCTCTATTTTGTTTAAAAATGAAACATAAGAAAATGAACCGAGATCATTTTATGGCATTCTTCAGAAATGATGAGAAATTGAATACACTTTCGTCTGAAGATAGAATGGAAGTATTTCTTCAGATTTTACAAGGAAGTTCTGATATCACAAAAGACCTTTTGAATGAATTAATTTCTGATTATAATGTTTATAATCTAGAAGTCAACCATATCAAATAATGGCAAGAATAAATTATTGGACAATAGACAGCAATATATAGTTACCACAAATGATAAAAGATAACTTATTGATTGACATTCTCTTTTTCAATTATTTTAGTAATTACTCTCTTACAAATTTTCGGACCTGATTTAGTAAAAATTATCTCAATGAGTAATAAGCTTATAAAAGTAGTATGTGCAATTATTAATATTAATAATAAAATACTAGCAGTTCAAAGAAGCCAAACAATGAATCAACCCTTAAAATGGGAATTCCCTGGAGGAAAAATAGAGCCTGGTGAATCCTTTGAAGATTGTATTAAGCGAGAAATTAAAGAAGAATTGAATATTGAAATAGTATTGTTGAAAAGGCTTTCGACTATAAATCATGATTATCCTAATTTTTCAATTCAACTTATTCCCTTTCAAGCAAATTACTTAAAAGGTAATTTTGTATTAAAGGAGCACAAACAATATAAACTTTTAAACAAGGAGGAATTAGACAGCTTAGATTGGGCTGATGCCGATTTACCTATCGTAAAAGAACTACAAGAATTATGAATCAAGGAATTTATGAAGAACTAATAACAAGATTAGTCTCTCAAAAAATAAATGAGCTCAATAAAGACTTTTACCTAATTAATAAAACCAAAATAGATAAAGAGGAGGCCTCAAGCATTTTAGCAAAACACTTATCACAAACTATAAAACATGCATTAGATTATGTAAAAGGAGAAAAGCAGGTTGAGCTACAGATTGAAATTGCCAATAAAATTATACAATTTTTAAAAGAAGAACTTAACAAAGAGGAGTTTAAAAACAACCTCATAGAGATAGAGGGAGAGATTTTAAAAGCAGTATTTAATAGAGTAGACGCAAGTTTTTCAGACTTTGACTTACATCTAAAAGAGATTACTCCATATACTAGACTAACACATAGTGAATTATTTACTGGCGGAAATGTTGGATTATCTCTTGAAAGTGAACTGAAAAAAGAAATTCTGTCTGCTGATAGAATTGATTTACTGGTCTCTTTTATAAAATTCAAGGGAATTATCATTCTTGAAAGAGAACTCAAAGAATTTACTAAAAGAGGTGGTAAGCTTAGGGTAATTACTACAACTTATATGGGGGCTTCCGATTACAAAGCGATTCAGTTGCTTTCAAAATTGAACAATACAGAGGTAAAGATATCTTACAATACAGGTAATGAAAGGCTTCATGCGAAAGCTTATTTATTTTTCAGAAACACAGGTTTTCACACTGGTTATATTGGCTCTTCAAACTTTTCTAGGTCCGCCCTTACAGATGGTTTAGAATGGAATATAAAAATCACAACAAAGGAGGTTAGTCACATAATCGACAAGTTTCAAAAGACCTTTGACACCTATTGGCAAAGTGATGATTTTGAAAGTTTTGACGATTCTATTCATAAAGAGAGATTGATTAATTCGTTAAGCAATGGAAAAATCTCTAAACCCTCAGTATTAAATCTATCTTTTTTTGATATCAATCCTTATCCATTTCAACTAGAGATATTAGAAAAACTTGAGGTTGAGAGAAGTGTACACAACAGAAATAGAAATTTGGTTGTTGCCGCAACGGGAACAGGAAAGACAGTAATTTCAGCCTTTGACTATAAAGCGTTCAAACAAAAAAACAAATCTTCCAAACTATTGTTTTTAGCACATCGCAAAGAAATACTTTCTCAATCTTTATCAAGTTTCAGAGGAATTTTAAGAGACAACAATTTTGGAGAATTATGGGTGGATGGGCTAGAACCAAAAAATTACGAGTACGTGTTTGCTTCTGTGCAAACGCTTAATAACAGACTCGATATTTTAAATTTATCTCCAGAGTATTTTGATTATATAATAATTGATGAATGTCATCACCTTACAGCTAATAGTTATCGCGGTATTATAAATTATTTCAAACCAAAGGTTCTTTTAGGCTTGACTGCTACGCCTGAAAGGATGGATGGAGGTGATATTCAGGAAGACTTTCACAATAGAATTGCAGCTGAGATTAGACTACCAGAAGCATTAAACAGAAAACTACTTTGTCCTTTTCAATATTTTGGCATTTCAGATAGTATCGATTTATCTACGACAAAATGGAATCGGGGGAAATATGATACTAGCGAGTTAACAAATATATATACTTCCAATGACAGAAGAGTTAGAGAAATTATTGACGCATTAGAGAAGTATACTAAAGATAAAACAGATGTTAGAGCTATAGGGTTTTGTGTTTCTATAGAACACGCAAAATATATGGCGGAAAAATTTTCCCTAGCAGGGTTTAAAGCAGACTACCTCACTAGCACAAATAATCAAAATAGAAATGGTGTTAGGAATCAATTACTGAATAAGGAAATCAATTACTTGTTTGTCGTTGATATTTTCAATGAAGGGGTGGATATACCAGAAATAGATACAGTATTATTTTTAAGACCTACCGAGAGCCTTACAGTTTTTCTACAACAATTAGGTAGAGGATTACGATTAGCAGATGAGAAAGAATGTTTAACGGTATTAGATTTTGTTGGTAATGCGAGGCCTGAGTATAATTTTGAAAATAAATTTAGAGCTCTTATTGGAAAAACCTCATCTCCTGTACGAAAGGAAATAGAAGGTAATTTCCCTCACTTGCCGCTTGGCTGCTCAGTTGTTTTGGAAAAAAAAGCTAAAGAAATTATCCTTGAAAACATAAAAGCTGCAACAAGTTTGAATCGCAATCAGATTATAGACAAAATTAGAAGTTTCAAACACCAAACTAAACTCCCACTTACGCTTAAAAACTTTTTAATTTTCTATAATCTTCCTATTCAACTTATCTACAAGAATAAAAAAGATGGGTGGATGAGGCTTTGTCAAAAAGCAAATACCATAAAAGAATTTGAAACTATAAATGAAAAGGAACTATTGTCTACTATCTATAATAAGTGGTTTTCAACAAGCTCCATAAGTTATTTTAGATTTATCCTGGCCTTAGCCAAAGAGAACTTCCAAGTGGATTTTTCGAAATTCAATCAAGAAGAGCAAACCATGCTTTTAATGCTTCATTACGATGTTTGGCAAAAAGCTAAAGGATTTAAATCTCTTGAAGAAAGCATCAGAGCTATTGGCAGGAACAAAGTCTTAATAGATGAAATAATTCAAATACTTGAAATCTTGATTGACCAAATAGATTTTAAGGAAATCCCCATAGACCTGCCATATATCCAACCTCTAAAACTTCATGCTAGATATACAAGAGATCAAATTTTGGCAGCCTTTGGTTTTTCTACTTTTGAAAAGAAATCGTCAAGTCGTGAAGGGGTCGCGTTTAATAAAGATTTAAACACAGAGCTTTTATTCATAAACTTAGTCAAATCAGAAGAAAACTTTTCACCTACAACTATGTATGACGATTATGCTATTAATGAATCTCTATTTCATTGGCAGAGTCAAAACTCAGCTGGTCCAGAAACACCCAAAGGAGTGTCTTATATTAATCATCAAGAAAACAAAAAGAAAATCCTTCTTTTTGTAAGAGAACAATCAAAAGACGAATATGGAAATACGATGGGTTATGTATTTGTTGGCGAGGCTCATTTAAAAGAGCATTATGGCACTAAGCCAATGAATATTAAATGGAAATTGAAAGAACCAATGCCTCACTACTTATGGAAAGATGCTGCAAAACTTAGTGTTGGGTAGTTTTATGAGTAACATTGAACATTTTAGATGTAATATTGAAGCATAAGAAAAGAGACAAGACCACCAACAAAACCAGCGTCCTGTCTCCTGTCTCTTTGCAAAACCTTCAATAAGTAACATCCAACCTGCAATCCAAGCTCAATAATTCCCCTCCCTCTGGGAGGGGCCAGGGGTGGGACCATAAAAATCCCCTCGCTGCCACAAACGTCCTCGTCTGTGCCTCAAGAAATCCCTATTTCACAACCCCTACACAGCCCACACTTACGGCTTCTTTGTTGCGCAATAGGGTGAGTTTATCACCTTCCTGTTTTCCGTACCACACCCGTACAAACACCAATTTGGGGCCCATACCTCCTACAGGCTTTTCGGTGGTAAGTTGCAGCGTTTCCGGAAGGGAATCCAACGAAACGGTGACTGCCGCACTTCCAAATCGGTCAAAACAATGCCCTTCGGCATCTACTACCGCGACCCCCAGCCTTAGGGACACATGCGTGGCCGCTTCCATTTTCGGGAAGCTACCGCCTTCCTCTAGTTGCAATACAATTTTGGAGGCATCCTCCCCCATCGTTACCGTATAGGGCAACACGGTTTCCAAGGGCGCCAAAGGCGAATAGGTAAACGCTTGTACTTCGGCCAAGCCTGGCTCAGTAACGAGTCCCTTAAAAGCATCCCGCTCCCCAAAGGCACTCTCCTTGTCTAGGTCCTTAATGCGCTGCATGAGTCCTTGCATACGCGAATGCAAGTACGTAAATTTAAAGTTCCCCCATAAAAATCCCACCGCATGGCGCAGTTTCATGTTCGTGTCGACGGCAGAGGCAAACTCGCTATTTTGCTGTCGCACCCGTTTCATGGTCTTTTTCCTTTTAATGGCCTCACGGGTAAATCCGCCACCCGCCTTACGGGCCACCCATTGGCCATTCAACATATAAATGTTGATTCCGTCGATTGTTCCTTTAATTTCGAATAAACTCTTAATCTTTGCCATACTACGTTTGTTTTTAGGCTTATCCCGGAGCCACTTTGGGGCAAGCACCTATTTCTAGGCACCTACCTTCGGGGCTACTCCCACTTATAAGGCACTCATAAGCGGGGCAAACCCGTACTTATGCCGTGGTTATGCCGTGCTTATACCCTGCTTATGTCGTGGTTAAGCCGTGGTTTATAGGAAGATAACGTTAAAAGACTAGGATTTGGTATGCAGAAGCCCTCGAATACCTCTTATAAAACGCTGAAATTGAGGGTTTAGTGCCTAAATTAGTAGCTTTTCACATATAAACCTCCTCCCCTTTGAAGGGGAGGTGTCCGAAGGACGGAGGGGATGTTCCACCTGAAAAACCTCCCCTCCCCCTGGGAGGGGGCGGGGGTGGGACCAAAAAAAATCCGGCCTCTTTCGAAACCGGATTGGCTAGTAGCGGGAACTGGACTCGAACCAGTGTCCGCCCCCGGCGGATAGGAGCCCGTGCCCCCAAAATATCACGCATAAAAAACTCCCCTAGTTTGGGGAGTCTTCTTTGTAGCGGGAACTGGACTCGAACCAGTGACCTTCGGGTTATGAGCCCGACGAGCTACCTACTGCTCTATCCCGCGATATGGACGGCAAATATACAACCCTTTTTTCGTTTCGCAAGGGAAAGTCTGTACAATTTAACAGAAACTCACAAAGTTTCGTTCAAATCAAAACTAGATAGTATTTTTAATAGATGCCAAACAACTACCGAAAAATCTTCAAGACCTTAGGGATCCTTGTCATTGTCGCCCTCCTGCTCTACATAGGTGGCAATTATTTGATCAGCCGGAAAATTGAAAAGACCCTTCAGGAAAAACTCCCCGAAAACGTCTCCCTTACCTATAAAGACACCCATTTTAACATCTTTTCGGGCTCCTACAGCTTGGACCAACCTAAAATCAGCATAGATCCCCAAAACGATACGCTTTCGGGCTCTACATTGGAATTCTCTAAAATTGACTTTCAAAACCTTAGCTATACCAAATTCTTGTTCAAGGACGACATACAACTGTCCAAAATCCTTCTAAGCGATCCCAACATTCAATACAATACGCAAACGCAATTCCCTAAAAATGGGGGCTCCCAAAAACCACCGGCTATTCTCGTAAAAAGCCTCGAAGTAACCAACGGAACCCTGCAACTTTCCAAAGGCAAAAACCAGGAGTTACTGCATGCCAAAAACCTTCAGCTTTCTATTACGGAAATCCAAAACTCAGAAGGAAACCTGCCCATACAGTTTGCTGAAGTGCAACTGCAAGGGGATAGCCTTCGGGTTCCTGTTTCCAAATTCGATCTACTCACTATGGGTTCCATCGATTTTCATACGTCCTCCAACAGTACCCTTCAGCAAGTCGCCTTAAAAACCACCCTATCCAAAGAGGCACTATCCGATTCCATTTCAACCGAAAGGGACCATTACCGCATCGAGATTTCTGAAATCACCTTTCAGGATTTCCAATTCCTGAAGGACAGTACCTTGGGCTATGCCGCCCAACAATTGACCCTTTCAGAACCCAATATTGAAATCTTCCGTGATAAACGGGTACCCGATACCTACCGCACCAAACCTTTAATGAACGAAATGCTACGCAAGCTGCCTTTTCCACTTAAAATTGATAGTGTTATGGTACACAAAGGCCGTATTATTTATGAAGAACTCATTAGAAGCGGCATGCCCCCTGGAAAGGTAGATTTTACCGCTTTGGAAGGAACCATCCAAAACCTAGGGAATACGTATCCCAAAAACACCAGCACCCATATTACCGTGGATGCACAGATTTTAAAGGATACGCCTTTTAAAGCCGAATGGGATTTTGATGTGGCAAACCTCAACAACCAATTTGAATTTTCGGCACAGGTGGCTCACTTTGGCGCAGATGAATTGAATAGTTTTACCATTCCTTCCGACAAACTCAAACTAAGTGGGGAGATGTACGAAACCTATTTCAGTATCTACGGAAACGAAGACCAATCGCATGTAGATATGAAGGTAAATTATAAGGGACTTCAAGTAACCTTGCTGAAGGACGATCTTACTGAAAAGAAAGGCTTCCTTTCGGCCATTGCCAATATTTTTGTAAATAAAGAATCAACCGATACCGAAGGTAATTTCAGGAAAGCCAGCACCGATGTAAAAAGGGTAAAACGAAAATCCAATTTCAACTACATCTGGATCAACATACTAGCGGGACTAAAGAAAAGTGTCATGTGATTATTGCTCTATACTTTCGGCCGTAAAAGCGGTCAACTCGCCTTCTTCAAAAACCACAGAAACCTGTATCGGGTTGCAACATACTTCACAATCTTCTATGTAGGTTTGCGAGACACTGGGGTCCAATAACATGGAGATTTCCTCCCAGCAATACGGACATTGAAAGCTATGTTCTTCCATTAAAATTCCACATTCAATAATTGACCGGTAAGCTGCAGCAATTCCAATTCCGAAAGCTTGGCTTCGTACTTGGCAAGGTTCTTATTGGTTTGGGCATTCAACAAATTGATCTGTGCTTGGCGTAGTTCTACGGAAGTAATCTGCCCTAGTTTATAACGTTCCTGCGAACGTTCGTAATTGTTTGTGGCGGTAATCACGTTCTGTTCCTGCAAACGGAAAATCTTTAAACGGTTTTGGTAATTCCCGAGGGCATTGGCAATGTCCCGCTTTACTTCCAACTTAATCTGATTGAATAAAATTTCTTGGTTCTGTAATTGAATCTTGGCGTTTTTCACGGAAGTAATCCCGCTACCACCATCAAACAAATTCCAGGTTAAGGTAAGTCCGGCAGAAAATCCATCGGTCACATTCGAAGTAAGGAAGCTGGTAGTTGGAAAAAAACCTTGGTTCCAGCCATACGATCCATTCAATCCTACGGAAGGTAGGTAAATAGACTTATTGGCTTTCCAAAGATAATCTCTTATTCTGGTGTTTTTTTCCGCCTGAAGCAAACGCACATTGTTGGTATCGGCCACTTGCACAAACTGTTCCATTTGCAATTCCCCGATAAAGGCCACGGTGGTATCTACCGAAAAGCTTCGTTCCAATTGGGTGTTCAATACCACGGTAAGATCCCGTTTGGCATTTAATAGCTGTTGCCGGCTGTTCATTAAATTGATGCTATCGGTCACCAAATCCACTTCGGCATTCAGTACATCCAACTTATTTACCTGTCCATACTCAAAAGCATACTCCGATCGGGTGAGTCGGTCTTGAGTATTTCCATAGGTTTGCTCCAAGACCGTCACGTTTTCCGAAAGTCGGGCGACCTCAAAATACACGGTAAACAGTTGCAGCAAGGAGGTTTCTATCGTTTCCCGCACTTGTAGTTCCGAAAGATTGTATTCCTCCTTCAAGCGTTTGTAATCGTACCAACGGCCCAATCCGTCGAACAAGGTATAGTTCAAGTTTAAAGAAGCATTGTAGCGTTCGGTTTCAGCTCCCTTCACTACTGTAGTGGTCCCATCGGCACGGGTCACTTCTTGATTTTCAATACTGATGTTGGCACCAGCATTTCCGGTAAGGGAAGGCAAATAACCTGAATTGAGTATGCCCTTATTATTATCGGCAATTTCCACATTGTTCTTCGCCACAATGACCCCGAAGTTGTTTTCCAATACTTCAGAAACGGCTTCCTGCTTGGTCAATAAATTGAGGTCTTGAGCTTGTAAGAAGCTCAAACCAAAAAATAGGAAAATCACAACAATACTATGCTTCATCTTCAGGGTGTTCTTCTTTATAGATTTGTGCTTCTTTTTTGGAAGCGGCCCATTCTTGTTCTTCTTTTTGTTCTTTGATGGCACGTTCGTAAGCACCTCGTTCTTTCTCCTTTCCAGTGATAAGCCAAGACGTTTTTGCTTTTACCTCGTTCGTTACAGAGAGCAATAGCGGTAATATGATAAGGGTGAGCAAGGTAGCAATTCCAATACCATAAGCAATGGAAATCGCCATCGGTTTTAAAAACTGTGCTTGCCTACTTTTTTCCAGTAATAAGGGGGCAATCCCGGCTATGGTGGTTAAAGAAGTTAAGAAGATTGCTCTAAAACGCGATCTTCCTGCTTCATATAGGGCTTCTTCAAATTTCATCCCTTCCCGTAGATAGGAATTGAACTTCCCAATGAGTACCAAACCATCGTTTACCATAATCCCAATCAAGGCAATGATTCCCAACATGGACAAAATATTGATGGGGAAATCATGAATCCAGTGTCCCCAAGCCACAGCAATAAAACTGAAAGGAATCATAAAGATCAATAATAGCGGCTGACTAAAACTTCGGAAGGTAAATGCGATTGTAATGTAAATTAATAGGATAATCACCGGAATTACCGTCTTGGCAGAACTGGTTAATTTACCTGCTTCCCGATTTTGTCCTTCGTAAGAGGTACTTACCGTAGGATACTTCGAAAGGATATCGGGCATAACATTGGTTTCAATATCGGCCAAGATCTCTGTAGGGCTATCCTTGGGGTCCTTTAAATCGGCATTCACCTGTATTTCCCGTTGGCCGTCTAGGTGCCGAATGGACTCTTCTCCTCGTTTAATGGTATAGCTAGCAATCTCCCCAAAAGGTACCCGTTGCCCAGAAGGGGTTACCAAGCGCATATCGTCCAGATCGTTGATCGATTCCCGGTTTTCCCGATTGTAGCGTACCCAGACCCTAATTTCATCCTGTCCCCGTTGGAAACGCTGCGCCTGCAACCCGAAGAAACCCGCCCGTACTTGACTCATCACACTTTGTAGATTGAGGCCCAACGCATACGCGGTTTCATTGAGTTCAATATTAATTTCCTTGATCCCTTCTGGGTCGGTATCGCTTACATCGGCCAAACGACCGTTATTTTCCATGTTAGCTCGAAGTTCGTCCTTGGCAGCTTTCAGTTCTTCCGAATTATTCCCTAAAAGGGATACCGACACCGGACTCCCTCCAAAGTTTCCTCCCGAACCAAAAGTTAAGCGTTCTACCCCATATACTTCCCCCACTTCTTCCCGAATGGAGGCTGTAATTTCTGGAGATCCAAAATCACGTTCCTCCCCTGGGAGCAAGTTCACGTTCAACGAAGCTTTATTATTTCCAGGGCCTACACGTTTTACAATATTTTCTACCACCTGCTTGTTTCCGGTTTGTCGTGCGGTATACTCTTCATTCACCCGCCAAGCCGCTTGCTCCACCATGGTAATGATGGAATCGGTAATCTTAGGGTTGGTCCCCTCTGGCATCAACAAATCGATACTCACCCGGTCACTCGCAATCTGTGGAAAAAAGGCCCCCCTTATAATTCCGCCTTGAAAAGACCCAATGGTAAGAATCATCAAAGCCAATAATATGGCTAAAGTGATAAACCGTTGCCGTAACGCAAATTTTAAAACAGGACTGTACAAATTGTCACGGCAATACCGCATAAATTGGTCCCCTATTTCGTTGAACTTCCGAAGTTTCATAAAAAACTTGTCAATTCCTTTTTTATTTTGCTTTTCTTCTTCCGTTTCATGCACCAAGGCTTTGGAATGGGCAATGTGAGCCGGTAGTATAATTAAGGCTTCCACCAAGGAAACCACCAAAGTAAGGATCACAATTACCGAGACTTCGCTAAAGAAATTTCCAATTCTTCCGTCAAGGAACAGAAAACTAGAAAAAGCCAATACGGTGGTAATAATAGCAGATAGGATGGGTGCCAACACCTCCATGGTACCATCAATAGCGGCTTGAATACGGGTTTTCCCCATTTCAAAATGTTGGTAGATATTTTCAGAAATCACAATTCCGTCGTCCACCAAAATACCTATCACGATGATCATCCCGAAAAGGGAGAGTACGTTAATGGTGACATCAAACTGAGCCGCAAACATAAACATCCCCAAAAAGGCAATGGGAAGCCCAAACGCCACCCAAAATGCCAAACGCGTATTCAAAAAGAACGACAGGAAAAAGAGTACCAAGAAGATTCCCATAGCCCCATTTTCCAGCAGCAACCAGGTTCTCTGGTCCAATCGGATGGAAGAATCGCTCACCACATCAATATGTACACCTGTATACTTCTGATTAAATTCTTCGATGTACTCGTTGACCTTATCTGCCGTAGAAATTAAATCTTCATTATTGGTGTTGGTAATTTCAATGTTCACCGCAATATTGCCGTTGAAATAGGAGGCATTGGGGGTTTCTGAAAATTGGTCACTCACATCGGCTACATCCTGTAACCGCACTACCGTACCATCTTCCCGGGAGCGAACAACCAAATTATTAAGCTCGTTCCCGTAATACGATCGGTTATTGGCCCGAATAAGGTAATCTTCGGCATCGGTTTTAATATTTCCTCCGGTACTTAAAATATTGGCTTGAGAAACGGCTTGCGCCACTTCAGCAAAGGTAAGATTATAAGCCAGCAAGTCGTTTTCCCGAACGGCAATTTCAATTTCCTCTTCAGGATAGCCCGATATGGCAATTTGGGACACTCCGTCCATTCTTCGAAGGTCATTTTCTACCTGTCGTCCAATTTGCTTTAGGGCCGCTAGATCGATACCTTCCCCACTAATGGCAAAATCGATGGTTTGCCTTACGTTTTCCCTTTTGGCGACCACCAAAGGCTCCATGCCGCTAGGGAAGTTAGGAACACGGTCTACCGCATTTTTTACTTCGGAAAGCATCACATCGATATCCCGATCGGTTTCAATTTCCACGGTAATACTACCCCCATTTTCGCGGGATACGGAAGTGACCCGATCAATACCGATAAGTCCTTTCAGGTTATCCTCGATTTTCAGGACGATGCCCTCTTCAATCTCTTGAGGAGCCGCACCGGGATACGCAATGTCAATATTGATGATTTCAGGATCCTGAAGCGGAAAAAAGGAAGACTTCAATTGGATAACACCCAGAATTCCAAATAGGACAAATGCTATAATAACGACATTGACCACTACTTCATACTTAATGAAATACGTGATTACTTTTTTCATCTACTCGGCCGTTTCTGAAGTATTTTCGTTTGTACCCTTCTCGTCATACACTTTCACCAACATACCCGCATAGGCTCCAGGAATGGGCCTGGAAACCACTTGGGTGCCATCGGGGATGCCTTTCACTATCATATCTTTATCTGAAAAATAGACCGGTTCAATTTGCAATACATCGAGAATACTGTCTTTCACAATAAATATTTCAGACTCATCCACCAGTAATTTACGGGAAAGTTTCATAGCATTAGGTGCTTCCTTGGCTTCCAACTGAGCCTCTACATACATCCCTTCTTTTAAGCCTTCACCCTTCACTTCCACATATACTTTAATGGTTTGCGTGGCTTGGTCAATTCGGCTATTGATTCGTGTAACCGTCCCTTAGTAGGTACTATTGTCATCCACAGATTGAAGCGCAACTTTCTCCCCCAATTCCAACAGATCACTGTAGGTCCTACCAATACTCAATTCTACTTCATACACCGAAGTATCAATAAACTCCCCTAATTTTTGTCCTTGTCGCACCAAGGTTCCTCGGGTGACCAAGGCTTCGGTAAGCACGCCATTAAAGGGAGCCGTTATTCCATACTTTCCTAGCCGCTGCTCCATATTCTTGATGTTATAAAAAGAGCTGGAAACACCACGTCCCGTGATAAAATAATTTACTTTATCTGAAGAAATCTCAGGAAGCGCTGGTAAGGATTTATTGACGTCGATGGTAGCTAAGTAGTTTTGCCATGTAGGAAAAGCTTCTGGGTAATCCAATCGAAGGTCGGGCATTAAGGAAGTCACCAAATTATAAAATTCACTTCGTGCCGCCTGTACCGAAGCGTAGTATTCCGAAGCATTTAAACGTAATAAAGTTTCTCCTTTTCTATACGATTGCCCGGCTTTAAAGTCATGAGCACTGTATTGAAACACCCCTTGTACTTCTGCAAATAGCTCCAATCGATTCTTAGCGATTAAATTCCCCTGCGTGGGAATCACAATAGGGACTGTCCCGTTCTTTGCGGTTTCAGTAAAAACCGTCTTTACCACTTTCTGTACTTCGGGTTTTGGCTTGTTATTATTTTTTACGATCAAATACGCCCCAAAGAAGGCTGCTCCAATGATGGCTAGACCAATGACAAAGAGTAATGTTTTCCGCACGTTTAGGAATTTAGGTTAGCGAAGCCAAATTTAACTTTCAGAAGCCTGGAAATGCGTTAAACATATCTTAAAAAACCTAGCGAAGTGCTTCCATATCAAAAGTAATGGCTTCCCATTCCTCCATTAATTGGTCCAATTGGTTCTTTTTGGACTGGTAGTTTTCAAAAAAGTTGTCTTGCGCCATGGTTTCTTCATAGTTCACTGCAAGTGCTACATCCAACTCCTTAATTTCTTTTTCCAGCTTGTGGATGGCCGATTCGGTCTTGCTTAGTTTATTCTGAAGGGATTTTAGTTTCTTCTGTTGTTCGTAATCCTGTTTGGAATTTTCCTTGGTTTCCTTCCCTTTTTTTTCTGAAACGGTCCTCTTTTCGGCCTCCCGAAGGTTCAATAAATTTCGTTGCTCGAGGAAAAAGTCGATATCCCCTAAATATTCCTTGATTTTATGATCTTTAAACTCGTATACCTTATTGGTCAATCCCTGAAGGAAATCCCGGTCGTGCGAGACCACAATTAAGGTGCCCGAGAAGTTTTTTAAGGCTTCCTTTAAGACGTTTTTCGACTTAATATCCAAATGGTTGGTAGGCTCATCCATGACCAATACATTGAAAGGCTGTAACAACAATTTCGCCAAGGCCAATCGGTTGCGCTCTCCTCCCGAAAGCACCCGTACGTATTTATCCACTTCTTCCCCACGGAACAAAAAAGCCCCTAAAATATCCCGAACCCTAGGACGGGATTTCTCATCGGCGGCATCGATCATGGTTTCCTCCACGGTTTTGCTTCCGTCCAAGTATTCTGCTTGGTTCTGGGCAAAGTACCCTATTTGTACATTGTGACCTAAATCGATTGTACCTTCATACGGAATGTCCCCGACAATCATCTTGGCCAGTGTAGACTTTCCCTGTCCATTTTGACCTACAAAAGCGGTTTTGGTATCCCGCTCTATCAAAAGATCGATATTTTGAAGTACCTGATTATCGCCATAGCTCTTGGAAGCCTTTTCGGCCGTCACGATTACTTTACCCGGTGTCACCGATACGGGAAAGCGAAGGGTCATAACCGAGTTATCATCTTCATCTACTTCAATTCGATCTATACGGTCCAACTTTTTTATTAGGGATTGCGCCATCGTAGCCTTGGAGGCTTTGGCACGGAATTTCTCGATTAATTTCTCGGTTTGTTCTATTTGTTTCTGCTGATTTTTCTGGGCAGCCAGCTGCTGCTCGCGAAGTTCTTTCCGCTGAACCAAATATTTGGAATAGGGCTTCGGAAAATCGTAAATCTTTCCCAAGGATATTTCAATGGTACGGTTGGTTACGTGATCTAGAAACATTTTATCATGACTTACCAATACCACCGCTCCCGCATAACCATTCAGAAAATCCTCCAACCATAAAATCGATTCAATATCCAAGTGATTGGTGGGCTCATCCAGCAAAAGGATGTCATGGTTTTGCAATAAGAGTTTGGCCAATTCAATCCGCATACGCCATCCTCCCGAAAAAGTATCGGTAAGCTTATTAAAGTCTTCCCTTTTGAAGCCCAAACCTTGTAAAATCCGTTCGGTTTCCCCTTGATAGTTATAGCCTCCGTGAATTTCATATTGATGTTGCACTTCATTTAGATCGACCATGAGTTGGTGATACCCATCGCTTTCATAGTCGGTTCTTTCGGCCAATTGGGTATTGATCTGCTCCAATTGAAGCTCCAACCTTTTTATTTCCGTAAAAGCTTCGTAGGACTCTTCCAATACGGTCCTGCCTTTCTCAAAATCAATATCCTGCTTTAAAAAGCCAATGGAAATTTCCTTATCGGTGGCAATTTGGCCCGTATCGTATTCCTGTTCTCCAGAAATGATACGCAATAAGGTAGATTTTCCCGCGCCATTCTTACCCACCAATCCTACACGGTCGCCCCCGGTAAGCTGAAACGTAATGCCTTCAAACAAGTATTCCCCTTGAAAAGCGACTGAAAGATTGTGAACATTGAGCATCTAAGTAACATTTGTAACATTCAATTGTGCAAAGATGCTTATTTTTGTAACGCTAAAAAAATTGTCTATGGGATTCTTACAAGGAACCAAACTTTACAGTATTTTCACAGGAACCTGCCCGGTTTGCCAGCAAGAAAAGATGTACGTAAGAAGCAATCCGTACCACCTTTCCGAAGCACTTAAAATGCATGAACGCTGTGGGCACTGCCAAACCAAATACAAAATTGAGCCCTCCTTTTTTTATGGAGCCATGTATGTAAGCTATGGCTTAGGGGTCGCTTTTGCTGTAGCGGCTTTTGTCATTTCCTATTTCTTTATAGGGCTGGGAAGACTGGAATCCTTCTTTGTCATCGTAGGCACCTTGATTGTCTTGCTCCCTATAATTTTACGCTGGTCCCGAAATATTTGGATCAATTTTTTCTTTCAGTACGACCCGGAAAAGGCTTCTTAAGGGTTCGTTGAATGTCCATTTCCTTCGGAATAGCTTCGCCATACTCAATATGTTGGTAAAGGATATTTGCAAGTGTCGCTGCTCCCATAATGCCACGGGTTCCCAATCCATTTAGCACAAATGCCTTTGAGAGTGTAGGCAATGGCCCTAAAATAGGTCGACGATCTTTTGTGGTTGGACGGAAGCCTACGGATTGAGAAACCACTTCAAAAGGACAATGAATCATTTTTTTGGTAGCTTCTATCAGTTCTTGTTTCGCTTTTTCAGTAGGCATTGAAGTCTGATCTTCACGATCCAAAGTCGCTCCAATTTTATACAAATCGTTACCCTGCGGAATGAGAAAATGGGGGCCTTTTAAAATTTCATCCAACTTTAAGTTAGGTGCTTTAAAAACCATGTACTGTCCTTTACGGGACAATAACCAGTTGGTCTGGTAATAGGGATTTTGAAGTGCACCCACCCCTTCGGCAAAAACAAGATTTGAAGCTTTGATTTCCCCGTAAAGATGAGCTTCCCCTGTAGTGGTGAGATCGTCATACTGAAAAGGGGTTTCCTTCAGAAATCCTTGTTGCTGAAGATACTTTTTATAAGCAGCAACCAACAAGGGCGTGTTCACTTTTACCCCTTCGGTTACGCTACCTAAACCAAAAGGAGCTATTAGCTGCGGGTTTTCATTAGGAACTATTTCCGAAGAAAAATACGGTGCCAGTTTTTGCTTATCACTGGCTACCATCCAGTCGTTCTGTTCTTCAGCAGAATTAAAAATTCGATAGAAATAGGTTTCATGAGAAAAAGAAACACCCATTCGTTGTTCTACCTGTTTGAAAAATAGTTTTGCCTGCGGAAGGAATTCTTCGACATTCCAAACCGCCGTAAATCGCTTCAGCACCGTAGGATTGATTGTTCCTGCCGCTACGGACGTAGCATTTCGTTCCCCTGAATCGAACACTACAAAGGTTTTGTTTTCAGCTACTAATTTTTCACAGAAAGCAATCCCTGCGATCCCTAATCCAACAACAATATAATCTACTTTTTTCATGGCATAAAAAAACCCTCCTTTGAAATCGAGGAGGGTTTTATTAATAGTTCACTATGATTAATAGTTCCAAAGATCTATTTCAATGTTTCTAATTTGTTCTTTAATACGGTCTGATTCCAATAGCTGCATAAGCGCATTATCGCTAATGTAATCGGACACACCTCTATCGCCATACACGTTATCTTCCTTATAAACTACCGCATTAAACCTACGGGAGTTCAATAAGTGATCGAAAGAGATGGGTTGTGAAGTATTTTTACGGTTAAAGGCTTTAGCTTTGTGTAATGCCTCCCTAGCAGCGGGAAACCACACCCAGAATAATTCTACTTTAGCATCCACCCCATCATCTGGATAAGCTTTGGATCGTGCTTCATTCGCTACTGGGCAAATTCCCAACAAGCGATAGCGAAGTTCACCCTGTCTTTTGTCTAAGTACCATACTCCACGAATTCTATACTCTTCCACATCACCTGCGTCCAAGGAGAATTTTCGGATGTATTCGGGATCTACTCTTCCTTCCGCATTGAACTGCTCAATACCAAGGTCGGTGGTATCACTATAGACCAAAGAAGCTTGAATATCTTTAAGGGCACGTTTTTCAGTAAAATAAGAGTCGGCATATACCTCATCAATGCTTCCATTACGGATATTTTTTACCAAAACGTCATACAAAGAACGTCTTTCTGCTCCAATGTTGTTGGTGTCTATAGGATAGTACAGAGGAAAATTGATTCTTTCGTCAAGATCTATAATCTCCCAAGTGGTTTTGGACCACAACACGTCACGCTCATCCACATATCCGTAAGGTAACGGATTGTCGTTATCATAGGCTATTTGTGCTTCGGTCTTCTTCCCAATTTCATCGGGAGTTTTAGCATTCAGGATGTTCAACTGCGCGAACGCATTGGCACCCATCAATAGCCCCATTACACATAAAACAACATTTTTAAAGCTCATAGTTTGTTATTCTTAATTTGTTAATTCGATACAGATTGGGGAAATCTTTTTCAGTTTGTATCCAGAGTTTCCAGATAGTTTCGCGTTGATATCGAAAATCTGTACGGTTTCCCCTCTTCTTGCCCTGCTAAGGGTTCCTTTGGCTTGGGAATTTAATTTATTTCCACTTACCACCACGGTAGGCTGTCCAGATACTTTAAAACTGAAACCGGTAACGTTTAGGTTTAAATCGAAATCAAAGTCTTCCAACATGGCACCTACAGAAGAAATTTCCAATCCTTGACGTTGCATACGCACACAACCACCGTCTCCAGTTTCCCCACGAATGGTTCCTACGGGACGTGGAATATCTTTAATACGGAACTCAGAAGTAGTACTAATTTTTTGACCATCTGGCAAGGTACCACTGGCCGTGATGTTTACGGTTCTACCTTGTGTAGGACGCATGATGTACTTACTTCCTGATGCCTTTGAAAGACCCGATCCTGAAGCACTTACTTTATTGTCTGGAATACCAGGAATGGAAACCGTCATTGGGTTATCTACCCCGCGGTATACCACGTTCATTTTATCGGCTGCAATTACAGCAGAGTTTGGCTTAGAAATAGTAGCAAAACCTGTATTTACAGGAACTTCAACTTTTTCACCACCTTCACCGTACACCAACATACCTTCGATTTTGTGATCTCCAGGAGATCCTGCACCTACATTTAAGACAATTTTACCACCTTGAACCGTGTACTGGTCTTCGGTAAGAGGTCTTCCATCTAGCGTTAAATTAACTTCTTGAGGAACCGTACTAGCATCGGTACGACCTAGCATGATAGCTCCGTTAAAAGTTTCACCAGAGTAATATGCCGATTTAGGAGCATCCATCAAAGTAGAATAGTTACTGAAAGAAAGTGCTGCAGCTTGTTGTCCTGAAAGCATCTTCTGTAAGATTTCACTTTGATTGGTTTTTACATCATTCTGAAGAGAAGTCATTTTGGTTAAGGATGCAATTAACGGAAAGCCTTCGTAATGGTAATTTAACCAATCTTGCTTGGTGCCATCGCGCTTCTCTACTTGATCGGTAGAGAAATTTTCGTTGATCGCTGCTTTTATATCATCCGCTCCTGCTACTTTTTTAGCAACAGCCGTATCTGATAAGATAGCAATCATCGAGGTACGATAATTATTGATTTTATCCAAAAACTCTTGTCCTTCCGGTTTTAGGTTTTCACCGGTAAAGAAAAGGTTGTTAAAATAATCTGCTTTGTCCATCACCTCATAATCTGAGGGATCTTCAATTCCAGCTACAGCACCTGCCTTCAAAGTTTCCAAGTAGGTATCTAAGTCTGAAGAAATAGTGGCTATCTCTTGAGCTTTCTGTTCAACCGCAGCATACTGCTCTGGTTCATCAGAAGCTTTGGTTGCCAAACCATCCATAAAAGCTTGATTACGCGTATTGGCTTGTGTATTTGCTGAATTAATTTTCTCATTCAATAATCCAAAAGCGGAAAGTACCTCTTTGGACATATTTAATGCAAGCATCGCGATGAAAACCAGGTACATTAGGTTAATCATCTTCTGCCTTGGGGATAGTTTTCCTCCTGCCATTTTTTAATTTCTTTTAAAGATTAATAATTAATTACAGTTGAAAACTAAATTAGTTTTTATTGCTCATTGCAGATAGCATTCCGCCATACACCCCATTTAAGGAAGATAGGTTGGTTGCTAGGTGCTCCATTTGTGCTTTTAGTTGGGCAGCGTTTTCGGCTACTTGCTCGTTTACTTCCGCTTGACGGCTAGTAGACTCTACTTGTACTTTATATAAGCTATTTAAAGATTCCATTTGAGCGGCAGCAAGAGACATTTCTTCACTGTACTTCTTAGTAGCATTCATCGCATCGGTAGTTGGGGCAATGCTTTTTGCAGCACCTTCAAAAGAACGGATACTGTCTCCTAAGCTACTCATTAATTGAGAATCGATTTTAGCTTCTTTCAACATTTCATCTAATTTCTTAGAAAGGATTCCTTGAGCATCTTGAGGGGCTTCTTTTCCTTTCTTATCTTTTGCTTTTCCTCCAGCCAATTCTGGGTAAACTAGAGACCAGTCTAAATCATCATCTACTGGTTCAAAAGCAGAAATGGCGAAAATAATAGCCTCTGTAATAAGACCTATTGCCAAAAGGATACCTCCGTTAAGGGGACCTAATTCCCAGTGAAGGATTTTGAATAGCGCTCCTAAGATTACAACAGAAGCTCCAAGCCCGTAGGCCATGTTAAATAGTTTTTTGGATGATTTTGACTGTGCCATAATTCAATATTTAAGTTAAGTTAAGTTTAAAGTTTAGTTTGTTGAACGGAGTGCCTATCGAGCGTCTCCAAAATTTTTGTTTAAAGTAACGTCAGTACCCATATAATCTTGTACTGTTCTGAAACCGATGTAGCTTCTTGCAGAGTCTGCATACTCATAGTCACGGGTACTTACTTGAAGGAAGTATGCTACATCCTTCCAAGAACCTCCACGTACTACTTTACGCATGTTGTCTTGATCGTTTACATTAGGGTTCATGGTGGAAGAGTACTCGTAAGAGTTAGGCTCATAAGATGAAGCTACCCACTCTGATACATTTCCTGCCATGTTGTACAAATTGTAATCATTGGGGTCGTACGCATCTGCTTCCACTGTATATAAAGCTTGATCGGCTGCATAATCACCACGAAGGGGCTTAAAATTCGCCATAAAACAACCTCGGTCGTTTTTAGCATAAGGACCACCCCAAGGGAAGGTCGCAGATTCAAGACCTCCTCGAGCAGCATATTCCCACTCCGCTTCACCAGGAAGACGGAAAGAGTTTACATAAGGTCTGCTTCTAGACTTTTGGTAGGCATTTTTATACAAAGTTCTCCAAGCACAGAATGCCTTGGCTTGTTTCCAGTTTACACCTACCACAGGATAATCTCCATAGGCTTCATGCCAGAAGTAATCGTTGTGCATAGGTTCGTTATAAGAATAGTTGAAATCCTTTATCCAAACAGTAGTATCGGGATAGATATTGATTTCTTCTTTTTTGATAAAATCCTTTCTTCTCTGATCTTTAGCTCTGGCCGCCGCTTGAATGTCCATGTAGGTGTATTGGAACTTCAGTTTGCTAACATCGATGGTTCTTTGTCCATTGTAAGCTTCTTCAGCGGGTATGTACATGGTATCCATAACTTCCGAATAGTATTCGTCTGGATATTCAGCAGTATCCCAAATAAGGTCTACTTCATTATTTATTTTTCTACCGGCATAGAAATCTTCTCCCATTCCGTAGTAGTTGTCATAGTTATACTGTTCCCAAGGAGTCATTTCTTCGTTCTCTTGATCAACAAAAGCAAATTCTCCAATACCACCATCACCAGGGGCTGCCCCCACTTCATCCGCAAGAATCGCTAATTTTAACCGAACGGTAGAATCCTTCACCCAGTTCACAAACTGACGGTACTCTGCGTTGGTGATTTCAGTTTCATCCATATAAAAAGAACGCACGGTAACGGTCCGGGTAGGAGCGTCATTTACCGCAACGAAATCATCGTCACTTTTACCCATGATGAACGATCCACCAGGGATAAGGGTCATTCCGTAAGGTTTTTCTGGATACCATTTTTTGCCTTTCGCACCTACTAGTTCTCCTCTATCTTTTTTAGAGTTACAACTGAATAACAAGGCAAGCACTGCAGTAATTGCAATTAACTTCTTCATAGGTAATTAGGTTAAATTTCTAAGATTTAAGGGCGTAAACCTATTTATAAAATTTCAAAAAAGCAACATTTTTCTGAAAAAACCCTTAAATACTAGATGTCTACATTTCATTGGTTATACTTCATTCTTTTGGCGGGCTTTATACCACCTTTCAGGAATTTCCTGATTTGTTGCACTCAAATATTCGCCATAAGTGCAAGGTAATAACGTATGTCTTTTTAATTTATTATTAACATTTGAAATAAATGGCATTTCTATCCACCATCTACCTGTTTTTTCGCTCTTCTTAAAAACAAGGATGTCCTCTTCAATAGGCACACTATAGGTTTTAAATAGGGCATCGTTTTCAAAATCCTCGTCGGCTACCCTAAAATTAACCCCTTCCATAAAATACCAAATTACTTGCGCGATTAACGTGGCAGCACTTTCTGCTTGGGAAAACTCTTTTAACTCATACACTCCAAAAGAGCTTACCCTATTACTAATTCCCGCATACCTAGCAATGGCACAAATTTCCCTGCTGTCAAACCCATTCGGACTTTTATAGTATTGATAACTCAAATCGCCGCTTTTTATTGCAGAAACATCCAATGCCACAGCATCTGCATCCCTAAGAATGGGTTCGACCACTGTAATGTCTTGGGTTACGGAACCCAAGCGGTATGCATCAAAATACAATTTGTCCATTAAAGCGATTTCAGCGGGCGGGTTAAAATAAGATTGATACCCCAATACACTATAGTTAAAGAGGTTGTAAGGCTTATTCACGATAATTTTTCCCACATAAGATTTGTTGGAAATCGCATTTTCGGCATCGCCTAAATCGAAACGATGATCCACATTCACCAAATTAATCATCTTTGAAACCGAATCGTACGCCCTATATTGTGCGTACAAAAGATCTTGACTTCCCCCCAATATAATAGGTATGATTTTTTTCTGAAGTAATGCTTCTACAACGGTTTTTACCGCAAAATAGGTGTCTTCTACGGTTTCGCCCTTATCAATATCGCCTAAATCCACCAAACTTTCGTTCCAATTGCCAGGGTAAAGTCCATACAATGCCTTTCTTACAACTTCAAAAGAAACCCCTTCCCCTACATAATCTACATCCTTTCGGTTTTCCCTTATTCCTAAGAGGGCCAATCCAACTCCGTTCAAATCTGGTAAATTCCCCGCTTCTTTGTGCACGGCAATATGCTTTCCTAATACTCCTTCGGGGAGTACTTCCCTATGGGCTAATACCGATTTTGAGACTGGGGAAAGAAATTCGATCATTTTTTCTTAGCAGTAGATTTCTTTTTTCGGGTGGTTTTCTTTTTAGGGGCTTTCTTCTCCAACAACTCTTTGGCTTCCTCCAAAGTAATTTTTTCAGCTTTGGTAGACTTTGGCAATTCTACCTTGGTTTTGCCTTTAATCAAATTGAAACGACCCCAGCGGGCTTTTTCCAATCGGATACCTTCTTCAGGCCATTCGTTGATCAACTTATCAATCTCTTTTTGCTTTTTGGCTTCAATAAGTTCTATGATATCTGCTTCTGAAAGATTATCGAAATCATATTTCTTGTTCACATTAATGAACATGTTGTTCCATTTAATGTAAGGCCCAAAACGTCCTTTCCCTTTCTGAACCGGTAATCCTTCATATTCATAAATAGGAGCATCTGCCTTTTTCTTTTGTTCGATCAATTTCTTGGCCATGTCCATATCCACATCCAATGGATCCATCCCATCTGGAAGCGAAATGAATTTTTTTCCGAAGCGCACATAAGGACCATATCGTCCATTGGCCACCTCTACCTCTTCCCCGTCATATATCCCCAAATCCTTAGGAAGCTTAAACAGGTCCATGACCTCTTCAAAAGTCACCAAGTGCAATTGTTGGTCTGGACGAAGACTTGCAAATTTCTTATCCTCATCATCTGGGGCTCCAATTTGTGCCATAGGACCAAACTTTCCTAGTCGTACCAAAACAGGCCTTCCCGTTTCGGGATCTTCCCCAAGGATACGCTCTCCACTTTCCCGATCGGCATTTTCCTCAACATCTTCTACTTGTGGATGAAAGTCCTTGTAAAAATCTTTCATCATTTGCGTCCACTCTTCTTTTCCTTCAGCGATATCATCGAAGTCTTCTTCCACCTTTGCGGTAAAATTATAATCGACTATATTATTAAAGTGATCTACTAAAAAGTCGTTCACGATCATTCCAATATCTGTAGGGACTAATTTCCCTTTATCACTTCCTACAGTTTCTGTAAGTTCTTTTTCCTTAATAGCATGGTCCTCTAGGGTAAACTGCAGGTACTTGCGCTCTGTACCATCTACCGAGCCTTTTTCTACATAGTTACGTGCCATAATCGTTGAGATGGTTGGTGCATAGGTAGAAGGACGTCCAATACCCAATTCCTCCAGATGCTTCACCAAGGAAGCTTCTGTATAACGATAGGGCGGACGCGTGAACCGCTGGGTGGCCGTAATGTAATTATTTTGCAAAGCATCCCCTTCTGCCAATTGTGGAAGCATGCCACTTTGTTCTTCATCATCCACATCAGTTCCTTCCAAATACACCTTCAGGAATCCGTCGAAAACAATCATTTCCCCATTTGCTGTAAAGTTTTCGGTAACTTTTTCCGAAGAAAGGATATCAATTTTCACATGAGTACGTTCCAACTTGGCGTTACTCATTTGTGAAGCAATGGTCCGTTTCCAAATTAAATCGTATAAACGTTCTTGATCGCGATCCCCTGTAATACCATGGCGGGACATATCGGTAGGGCGAATGGCTTCGTGCGCCTCTTGCGCCCCCTTGGTTTTTCCCTTGTAGTTACGAGGCTTGCTGTATTCTTTTCCGTAAGAGTTTTCAATTTCTTGTTGCGCTGCGTTTTTGGCATCATTAGAAAGGTTTACGCTGTCGGTACGCATGTAAGTGATAAGTCCCGACTCGTATAATCGCTGGGCAATGGTCATGGTTTTACTTACTGAAAAGTACAATTTACGGGAGGCCTCCTGCTGTAAAGTTGAAGTAGTAAATGGCGGTGCAGGCGATTTGGAAGCGGGCTTTTTAGTAAGTTCTCCAACTTCATAACTCGCTTTCAAGTTTTTCTGAAGAAACGCTTTAGCTTCTGCTTCCGTTTCAAAATTCTTAGGCAGTTTCGCTTTGAATTTACTTCCATCGGTAGTGATAAATTCGGCATCAACCCTGTAAGAAGCTTGCGGATTAAATGCTTCTATGTCCCGTTCCCGTTCGACAATCAAACGTACCGCAACGCTTTGCACCCTTCCCGCAGATAATCCCCCTTTTACTTTTTTCCATAGCACGGGAGACAATTCGTACCCTACCAAACGATCCAATACCCTACGGGCTTGTTGGGCATTCACCAAATTATAATCTATTTTCCGAGGATTATCAATGGCTTTTAAGATAGCCGATTTGGTAATTTCATGGAATACAATTCGTTTGGTCTTTTCATCAGCCAGGTCCAGACTTTCCGCTAAATGCCAAGCAATGGCCTCTCCCTCTCGGTCCTCATCACTCGCTAACCAAACCATTTCTGCTTTTTGGGCCAACTGCTTCAGTTCTTTCACTAAACTTTTCTTGTCTTTAGAGACTATATATTTAGGTGTAAAATCCCCATCAACATCTACCCCAAGTTCTTTAGAAGGTAAATCGGCAATATGCCCAAAACTAGAAGTCACCTTAAAATCTTTTCCCAAAAATTTCTCGATAGTTTTGGCTTTTGCGGGGGACTCAACAATCACTAAATTCTTCGCCATAGCTTTTCAAATTAGGAATACAAAAGTATACGATTTTTTTAATACGGAAGAATTCGCTACTTTATTTAGTGTTTTTTTAAGGCTATGTTACACAAAAAATAAGGGGAAAAGCATTGCTCTCCCCCTAATTGTCAACTCTAAAATGCAGTTCAGGGAGTTTCTGGCAAAGGCTTTCCTATTTGTGAAATAGCATCGCCATGGTCCCCAAATCCGATGGTGTGTTTATAAGCCACATAGGTAGCAATATACGTAAAGAATAGGGTAGCGATAAGCCCAATATAACATACAATCATTCCTATTGAGGCAATAATGGAAACTACAATGCCCAACCCAAAGAAGACCAGCCAATATTTATTTCCTAACTTAAAAGCAGCTTTTATTACCTCAGAAACACTTAACTCCTCATTGAATACAAAGATTGGGAAAAACCAATGCAAAGGAACCATCAAATAAAATAAGGGCAAATAACACAAAAGAGCCCCTGCTACAGCAATTCCGGTCATCGCCAATGTGAGCAATAAAATTTTTCCGAAGTGCTTTTGCAATAAGGTGAAATACCCTCCTTCATCTTCTTGGGTTCCATAATCGATATTCTTCAATTGCTTGAAAAAATGCCCGTAAATGGAGTAATTCACCACTTGCATGATCAAGGAGAGCAAAAAAACCAAAATGACCCAACCTATAATCATAACTGGGCTATATGTATTCAAAGCAGAAGGCTCGTAATAAGGATCTCCAGCATTTTGTAGTATCTCCACATACATGGGCAATACCGGAATATAGATAATGAGCAAAAAAGGAATGCCAATAATTATAGCTATTAACGTATGGATTAACCCCTGGCTAAATGATTTTTTATATAAATCAAAACTTTGGGAAAGAACCTCGCCAAAATCCAAAGGTTTGGCATTTTCTATTTTTTTAAAAATATCGTCTTGCATGCTGAATGGGTTAGTTGGTTTTTGTAAAAATACAAAAAAATCCTTCCCAACTGCCTTGATAATTCTACTGCCATTTTGACACTTTCTCTTTTTAAGTTGTATCTTTGCTGCCCCAACTAGTTCTGGGCATATTATTTGACAACCTTAAATAAAATCGTGAGAAGCGATCCTTTTATGGAAGAGAAAATTATTGACGAAAGCAAACAAGGACAATCCTTAACCCTAGAAGCGAAAGAGGGCAATAAGCGAAAACTTTATATTGAAAGTTACGGCTGCCAAATGAATTTTAGCGATAGTGAAATTGTCGCCTCAATCTTGACCGAACAAGGCTTCAACACCACTCAACATTTGGAAGAGGCCGATTTGGTGTTGGTGAATACCTGTTCTATTCGAGATAAAGCCGAGCAAACCGTTCGTAAGCGGTTAGAAAAATACAACGCGGTTAAGAAAATCAACCCCAAAATGAAAGTTGGCGTTTTAGGCTGCATGGCCGAACGCTTAAAAAGTAAATTCCTGGAGGAGGAGAAAATAGTGGACATGGTCGTAGGCCCCGACGCATACAAGGACATTCCCAATCTTTTACAGGAAGTGGAAGAAGGTCGGGATGCGGTAAATGTTATCCTTTCCAAAGAGGAAACCTACGGAGACATTTCCCCGGTTCGTCTAGGCGGAAATGGGGTAACTGCCTTTGTGAGTATCACTAGGGGTTGCGACAATATGTGCACCTTTTGCGTAGTGCCTTTTACACGGGGCCGGGAGCGTAGCCGTGACCCTCAAAGCATCATACAGGAAGTAAACGAACTTGCCGAAAAAGGCTATAAGGAAATTACCCTATTGGGACAAAATGTGGATAGTTATCTGTGGTATGGCGGCGGACTCAAAAAAGATTTCAAGAATGCTTCGGAAATGCAAAAGGCGACGGCCACCAACTTTGCGCAATTGTTAGACATGGTTGCTATGGCGCAACCTAAGATGCGGATTCGGTTTTCGACCAGCAATCCGCAGGATATGACGGAAGATGTATTACACGCTATGGCCAAACACCAAAATATTTGCAATTACATCCACTTACCGGTGCAAAGTGGCAGTACCCGCATTTTAAAGGAAATGAATCGCCAACATACACGGGAGGAGTATTTCCAACTTATCGATAAGGTTCGGGAGATTCTTCCCGACTGCGGAATTTCACAAGATATGATTGCAGGTTTCCCTACGGAAACGGAAGAGGATCATCAAGACACCCTTTCGTTAATGGAGTATGTAAAATACGACTTTGGGTTTATGTTTATGTATTCTGAAAGGCCGGGTACCCTCGCGGAAAGGAAACTGGAGGATGACATTCCTGAAGCGACCAAGAAGCGAAGATTGCAGGAAATCATTACCCTTCAGCAAAAACACAGTGCCTACCGTACCCAACAGTTTGTAGGGCAAACCGTGGAGGTTTTAATTGAAAAGGAAAGTAAAAAAAGTGATCAAGACTGGAGCGGAAGAACCCCACAAAATACAGTGGTAGTTTTTGCAAAAGAACACTATAAACCGGGCGACTTCGTCATGGTAAAAATCAACGATTGCACCAGTACGACTCTTTTAGGGGAAGCCTTGGGGTATTCAGAAAACAATTAATTTATATGGAAAGTATTCAAGCTGTAAAACAACGCTTTGAGATTATTGGGAACGATCCCAAACTGAATCGCGCCATTGAGAAATCCATCCAAGTGGCTCCAACAGACATCTCTGTATTGGTCACTGGGGAAAGTGGCGTGGGGAAGGAAAGTATCCCAAAGATCATCCATTCGCTATCCCATAGAAAACATAATAAATATATTGCCGTAAACTGCGGGGCGATTCCTGAAGGTACCATTGACAGTGAACTGTTTGGGCACGAAAAAGGAGCTTTTACTGGAGCCACGCAAACCCGAAATGGGTATTTTGAAGTTGCCGATGGCGGAACCATTTTTTTGGACGAAGTAGGGGAACTTCCTTTACCTACCCAAGTCCGTTTACTTCGGGTGTTGGAAAACGGGGAGTTTTTGAAAGTAGGATCTTCCAAAATTCAAAAAACCGATGTGCGCATTGTAGCAGCCACCAATGTGAATATGGGGGAAGCAATCGAAAAAGGGAAATTCCGGGAAGATTTGTATTACCGCTTAAGCACGGTAGAGATCAATTTACCGCCACTACGGCAACGGGGAGAGGACATCCACTTACTGTTTCGAAAGTTTGCTTCCGATTTTGCCCAGAAATACAAAATGCCTACTATTCGATTGAATGAGGATGCCGTAAGCTTGCTCTTACAATACAATTGGGGCGGGAATATCCGCCAATTACGGAATATCACCGAACAACTTTCGGTATTGGAAGAAAAAAGGGAGATTTCCTATGCCACTTTAAAGCAATATTTACCCAACGTGGGAAGCAACCTTCCTGCAGTAATTAGCAACAAAAAGGTGGAGAGTGATTTTAGTAGCGAAAGGGAAATTTTGTATAAAGTGTTATTCGACATGCAACGGGATATCAACGATTTGAAAAAATTGACCATGGAATTAATGAACCATGGAAATTCTTCCAAGGTCAAGGAACAGAACGCCCAATTAATTAATAAGATTTATTCGGAAGATGAAGACCGGGAAGCCCAAATAGCTGCTTTTGCAGAAGAGGAAGAAGTACCCGAAGCACATGATGTAGAGGTATTGAATATTCCAGAAAACGCTCCTGAAGAAACCGAAGATAAATACCATTTTGCCGAAGAGATTGAAGAAGAGGAAAGTCTCTCACTTCAAGACAAGGAGCTAGAGCTTATCAAAAAATCACTCGATAAATACGGGGGTAAGCGAAAAGATGCGGCCAAAGAATTGGGCATTAGTGAAAGAACCCTATATCGAAAAATTAAACAATATAATTTGTAGATTACCGCTTCTTATGAAGAACGCATTTCTAAAATTCAGCTTACTGCTAGGTGTTTCCATCCTTTTAACCGGTTGTGGGGCCTACTCCTTTACAGGGGCCGACATTGATTATTCGACTACCAAAACCTTTCAGGTAAATAATTTTGTGAACAATGCCCAGCTCGTTGAGCCCAGGGTAGCACGTAATTTTACCCTAGAGTTACAGGACTTGTTAATTAATCAAACCAATTTGGAATTGGTTACCAACAATGGAGATTTGATCTACGAAGGGGAAATTGTACAATACTACATTTCTCCCATCACGGCCACAGCACAGAGTACGGCAGCTCAAAACCGTTTAACAGTAGCGGTAAATGTTCGGTTTTTTAACACCAAAGACCCCGAAAAGGATTTTGAGCAACGATTTTCATTTTATTACGATTATGAAGGAAGTGCCCAATTGGTAGGCTCGGATCTCGATGCGGCCCTGGAAATTATATTTGAACGGCTTACGCAGGACATCTTCAACAAATCATTGGCAAACTGGTAATCATGAATACCCAAAAGTATACTTCCCTTTTGGCACGGCCTCAAGACATCTCTGCAGAAGAGGTAAAAGAACTCGATGCTATTTTGGAAGCCTATCCTTATTTTCAGAGTGCGCGTGCCTTGCAGTTAAAAGGTCTGAAGATCCAGAATAGTTTTAAGTACAACGATGCCTTAAAAGTTACGGCGGCCCATACCATTGACCGTGATATTTTATTTGAATACATTACCTCCCCTACTTTTACCCAGCATGAAATTTCAGGATTAATCCTTCAAAATTCTGAAGCCATTAAAGAGATGGAAGTAGTTTCTGAAAATGTTTCAGAGCAAGTAAGCTTAGAAATCGATCAGCAACTAAAAGCCGAAATGAAGAAAGCCGAAGCCATTTTGGACCCCACACTTTTTGAGCGAAAAGGAAGCGCTTCAGAAGAAGGTACTCTTCAGAAAGACAAAAAAGAAGCAACTCCTGAAGATACCCTAAAACTCAACGAGCCCTTGGCCTTCCAAAAAGGGGAAAAACATTCCTTTACAGAGTGGTTAAAGCTCTCTCAAGCAAAACCGATTAAACGGGAAGTAGTTTCAGAAGAAAATTCAGCAAAAGACCAAGAAGATAAAGAAAGAAAGTTTGAATTGATTGAAAAGTTCATTCAAAATCCTCCCAAAATACAACCCACAGAAAATTCCGAAAAAAAGAAAAACTTGGCCAAGCCTTTTACAAAGCCTTCAGACAGCCTAATGACAGAGACTTTAGCCAAGGTGTACCTGCAACAAAAGAACTACAAAAAGGCCATTCAAGCTTATAAAATTTTAATTTTGAAAAATCCCGAAAAAAGTGGTTTCTTTGCAGACCAAATTCGGGCCATAGAAAAATTGATAAATAAAGAATCATGAGTACGTTTTCCATTTTTTTAATCTTAATTATATTCGTCGCCTTTTTATTGGTGGTGGTGATCATGGTACAAAACCCTAAAGGGGGTGGACTTTCTTCTTCTTTTGGAGGAGGTGGCACCCAACAATTGGGGGGCGTTAAAAAAACATCCGATTTTCTCGATAAGAGTACCTGGACCTTGGCGGTCATCTTATTGGCGTTAATTTTGCTTTCCAACATGTCTTTGTTTAGTGGAAGCGGTAGTGGAGATTTTCTTCAGAATGAAGTAGAAAATGTAACATTACCCGATAACAACACGCCTCCAGCTGGGGAAAACTCAGAGAATCCGACGCAAGAATAACAGGATTTCCTAGTAAAGAATTGCAAAGCCAACTTTATCTTAAGTTGGTTTTTTTTATGGTTACTTTTTAAGAATTTACAGCAAATAAAGAGCTCTTTTTTTATCTAAAACTTTGCAAACTAGATTTTTATTTCTAGTTTAGTTTCAAATCTCCCCTAAAATGTACTGCAAAGTAATCCCTCTTAGGAGAGATTTTTTGTATTACGAAAACCAAGTAATATGAATAAAAAAGCCATTCTTTTTGTTGTTTTATTGACAATTATGCCTTTTGCTTTAAAAGCACAAAATGTCACTATTCCAGACCTAGAATTTAAATCGAAACTATTGAATCACACGCCCGTTATAGATACGAATGGAGATGGAGAGATTCAAATAACGGAAGCCGAATTATTTACCCAAACCCTACGAGTTAGTGGAACTTCGGGTTCCCCAGGAAACATTACGAGCTTAGAAGGGCTGGAAGCCTTTATTAATATAGAAGGTTTTGAAGGCAGTTATAACCCTATTGAAACGGCAGATTTTTCTGAAAACATTGCCTTAAGGGATCTTGTTTTATTGGAAACCCCCCTTTCATCCCTTAACCTTGAAAATAATTCTTTATTAAGAACAGTTTCCCTAAGTGCCATACAACTCACCTCTCTGGATTTTTCCCAAAACCCAGAATTACTTATTGTGCAGGTCACCTCATCGCCTATTGAAAGCATGGATCTTAGCAATTGTACTTCCTTACAGTTTTTAACGGTATTCTCCAATCAATTATCTAGTTTAATTTTATGGAACAATACCAGTTTGGTGCGGTTAAATGCCAATGGGAACCCCCTAACATCAATAAACCTAAACAATAATACTGCATTAATGGAGCTCAGCTTACGAAGCACCGCTCTCAACTATCTAGATCTTAGCAGCAATCCTGCATTAAGGCAGGTGGATCTTGAGGGAAGTAACCTTTTGGAATATTTGAACATTAAAAATGGCACTAATGAAAACATTGACATTAGCGGAGGAACTTTTAGCAGTAACTTTCAAGAGCTCCCTAGCTTGGCAGAGGTGTGCATCGACGATGTGAACTCCGACCTAGCGATTTTTATTGAAACACAAGCCGGGCACTCTATCAACTTTAGTCAAGAATGTGTGCTAGAGGTTGCAGACATGGAATTTCAGAACACCTATCTTTTCCCCAATCCTGCTTCCAACCAAATAACCTTACAATCGACCGAACCTATTGTAAAGGCGATTTTATTCAACCTTTTAGGCGAAAAGATAAAAACCTACCAATCTGATGCAATTACCCGTATAGAGGTGCAACATCTCCAAAGAGGTACCTACCTATTACTTCTCGAAGACCGATTGGGGAGAATACAAAAAGAAATGATCATCAAAAATTGATATTTATGAAAACTGGATTTTTAACAATGGTTAGTGTACTATTTCTATGTCTACAAGTAATGGGGCAGGAAACTAGCAAAGTGCAATTCAGGGATGCTGCTTTTTCTATAGCGGTACCGTACCTTGACGACAATGTTGGGCTACAATTAAGCTTAAGCACCAGTATTTCCTTTAACAAGAATATTTTGAAGGCATACGCTTCGGGGGGTGGGGAATTCTCATCTTCCTTTGGAGAAGGCTCTGATTTAGATTCTTTTGAAGAATACGATCTTTTATACGGTCGGGAAATACCTCTTTCGGAAGCCTTGCAATTGGAGCTTTACGGAGGAGTAGGCTATTTCATTGCAGACAAGAATTTGGAAATGGACAAAGTAATTGGATTTCCCGTTCAAGCTGCATTGGTCTTTCCCACCGAACGAAAGATTAATTTTGGCATTCAGGCACATACCAATATCAACAATTTCATGCCGGTAGCCTCATTAGGCTTTCTCGTAAAATATAACTTTTAAAGTAACTAAAAAAGGTGCCACTGGCATGGCACCTTCAAAGTCAATAAAATAACAAGTCAAAATATGTTTCATCTATTAACACCACTAAATTATGAGAAAATTATCTCTTTACACAATTTTTCTACTTTTTCATGCACTACTTTTTTCACAAACACCAGCTACCAAGATTGACAGTATGCTCGTGGATATTGATAAAAGTTCTCTAAGTACCGAAATTCTTTACGACAGAACCACTTCGTGGGCCGACCTAAAAAACTTCAACAGCCAAAACAAAATTGCTGATGTGAATTTTTTTGAACAAGCATTTCTAGAAATTAGAAAAGCTTCATTAGACAGTTTATGGATCCCTTTAAGGGACTTAAAAAAGCAATTTGCTTCAGACAGTATTTACCATAAAGTGGATATTGCTATCTTAAATGCTGTATATAATAGTATAAATTACGACTCGGAAGAAGAACAGTTGGGAGCTTTAAAAATTGAAAACAATAAGTTTCAGGAACTGAATAACGGGAAACCTATTTTCAAGGAACACCATACCTTGGTTATTTCCCCTACCAAGATGTACCTTAGGGGGAGTTCGATTCAGTACGCTATTAAAGACGAGTTTCTTTTTGAAATAGCCCAGGGTAAAACGATTAAAAGTTTAATTGCAAATTTTGACACCAGCCAAGATCATACACTTATCGATAACGGCGTATTTGCAAACCAGACTATCCCTATTTCTTATCAAGAAGACGGGATCAAGACCTTGACTTTTACAGCTGTTTTTGAAGATAACACAACAAAAAGCGTACAAGCGGTCGTTCATGTTATTACAGCCAACTATGTTCCGCCTACTCCAGACAGTTCCAATGGGTTCATAAACGCCACTATTCCTTTTCAAGGATATGATGAACCCACAGCAGTCAATGGACGTTTGTACTACAGAATTTTCTTCGGAAACACACAACAGAAAATTTTAAAACCCTGCATAATCATTGATGGTTTTGATCCTGGCGACAAGAGAAAGATTAGGGATGTAGATTCAAATTTACCTCCAGACGAACATACTTCTATCGTTGAAATGATGACCTATTTTGACGAAAACGGAAACCCTACTCCTATCATTCCCATCTTAAACGGGCTAGGGTATGATGTAATCATTGTTAATCATCCTACCTACGTAAAAAATGGGATAGAAATAGATGGTGGAGCCGACTATATTGAACGAAACGGACTTACACATGTAGCATTGTACGAGTTCATCAACAACAAACTGGATCAAAACAACAGTAATGAAGAGTTGGTTATTGTAGGCCCCAGTATGGGCGGGCAAATATCCCGGTATGCTTTAAGTTATATGGAGAAAGAAGGAATTGACCATAATACAAGACTTTGGGTGAGTATTGACAGTCCCCATTTGGGAGCAAATATACCTATTGGACTCCAAACCTTGCTGAATCAATTAGAACCCGACAATGCTGCGGCACAGGATTTTGTAGACAACCAGCTTGGATCTCCCGCTGCAAAACAGCAACTCATAGAACAATACCATGGCACCAATGGAAATCAGGTCAATCAAAATTGGTTAAACTCCAAAACCGTGAGTCAAGGTTACAACACCAATAGGGGCCATCCATTTTTTATTACATATTACAATAACCTTTTTAACAATGGGCTTCCCAACAGCAAAGGTTATCCCGAAAACTTGCGGAAAATCGCATTGGTGAATGGTTCGTTAGAAGGAAATAAAAAGTATTTTAATCCGTGGACACAGAGTTTGGATTACTATTTGGCTGCTGGAGAAATGGGCTTTAACGCTAGGGCTTTTCAAAGCATCCTTTTCGGAAGTTTACATATTGGCAGCCTGGAAGCATTTGGGATGCCCGCTACAGGGAATAACTCCAAGATATCCAGATATAAAAAGTCTTTTTCAGACCACTCGAAATACATAAGTAACTTGAATACCCGAGGTAGCTTAGACCAAATTCCTGGAGGATGGTTTCCAGGGTTTCAGGAATTGGCCAATCCTATTGAAGGAATTGACCCTATTGTTCCTTCAGGTAGCTTTTGGGGTTTTGAAGGAGCCTACACCACTATAATTTCAGTGCTATCCGACTTGCTGGGAGGGGCTGATATATCTGTTTATGACAATGACAGGGTACACTCTTTTATCCCAGTAATTAGTGCCTTGGGATTCAATAACCCGAATACCTCATGGGAGCAAGAGATGAACAGAAATTTAGTATGCACCAACGAGACCCCGTTCGACACCTATTTTGGCCCCAAAAACAATGAACGGCATACTTCTTTTACAGAAGAGAGCGTGAATTGGCTTTTAGAAGAACTATCCGAAAATTTCCAAAAACCCATCGTTTATTATGAAGGAGAAGATATTATTGGCCCAGAGTCTATCTGTCTAACAGATATGGTAACTTATGAAATTCCCGGAGGAAGTTGTGCCATTCCCCCAGATGAATGGCAGGTTTCGAATAATCTAAATGTAATTGTGGAAAATGATACCTCTATTACCGTTCAGCCCATTAATAACACGGTAAATGCTAGTGGTTTCATTAAAGCAATTTATCCTTTCCATACGGTTCAGAAGAATGTTTGGTTAGGTGTGGCAGATCCCCCAACTTTTTTAAATGGCCCTACCGAAGTTCATAGTGGAAGTATGCAAACCTACACTGGAGGTGGCTCTCAAGGGGCAACTTCTTATAAATGGTTGCTCCCTTATCCTTTTGAAGAAAACAACCCTATCGACTTCACTAGTGACTACTGGCAAACTTGGCCAAACGAAACAGGTTACAATTCGCACATATTTACCGGAAACGGAGGAATTGAGGGATATGTACAACTGGTTTCCGTAAATAGCTGTGGAGAGGGAGGCTCCATACATCTTTATGTAGTTCATGATAATAGCGGTAGCTGCACTACTTGTTACGACCCTGTTTTACCATATCCAAATAATGCGAATGAAGACTTTAAATTAGATTTTACACAGCATCCGGATAAAACCTACCATATATACATTTATGATCAATATTCGAATGTACTATATGATGGTTCTTCAAACAATATTGAAAAAACCATAGATACCATGTCCTTACCCAATGGTACCTACTTTTTACATATTCATGAAGATGGGTATGTAACCATAAAGCAGCTGTTGATTCAGCATTAACTAATTGCAGTTTATTAAAAATGCCAACTTTATGACAAGTTGGCATTTTTTTTTGCATTTGTGGCACAAAAATGTGATGGCATAATTTCTGCCTAAGTTGTATTCGTATTTATAAATTAACATTTCAAAACAAAAACATATGGCATTAAAAATTCAACCTTTATCAGATCGTGTTTTGGTAGAGCCACAGCAGGCTGAAACCAAAACTGCATCCGGAATTTACATCCCTGATTCCGCAAAAGAAAAACCACAACAAGGAAAAGTCGTGGCAGTAGGAAAAGGAAAAAAAGACCACGAAATGACCGTTAAAGTTGGAGATACTGTTTTATACGGTAAATATGCTGGAAACGAATTAAAATTTGATGGAAAGGATTACCTCATCATGCGTGAGGATGATATCCTAGCAATAATTTAAAATTAAACTAAAACCATAAAAAATAAACACTATGGCAAAAGATATAAAATTTGACATTGAAGCCCGTGATGCGATTAAAAAAGGAGTCGATGCATTGGCCAATGCAGTAAAAGTAACCTTAGGTCCTAAAGGTCGTAATGTAATTATAAGTAAATCCTTTGGAGCTCCACAAGTAACCAAAGATGGAGTTACCGTAGCCAAAGAAATTGAATTGGAAGACGCTTTGGAAAACATGGGGGCACAAATGGTAAAAGAAGTGGCTTCCAAAACCAACGATCTTGCCGGTGATGGAACCACAACAGCAACCGTTTTGGCACAAGCTATCGTTAAAGAAGGTTTAAAAAACGTTGCTGCGGGTGCCAACCCTATGGACTTGAAAAGAGGAATTGACAAAGCTGTGGAAGCAATCGTAAAAGATCTTGAAAAGCAATCTACCAAGGTAGGGAACTCCAGTGAAAAAATTCAACAAGTAGCCTCTATCTCTGCCAACAATGACGACACCATTGGAAGTCTTATCGCAGAAGCCTTTGGAAAAGTAGGCAAAGAAGGGGTCATTACTGTAGAAGAAGCGAAAGGGACCGAAACCTACGTAGACGTTGTAGAAGGAATGCAGTTTGACCGCGGGTATCTTTCCCCTTATTTTGTGACCGATAGCGAAAAAATGCATACAGAACTGGAAAATCCTATGATTCTTCTGTATGACAAGAAAATTACAAACATGAAGGACCTACTTCCCGTGTTGGAGCCTGTAGCGCAACAAGGCAAGTCGCTCCTCATTATTGCGGAAGACGTAGAAGGAGAAGCTTTGGCTACTTTAGTCGTCAACAAACTACGGGGATCACTTAAGATTGCTGCTGTAAAAGCACCTGGTTTTGGAGACCGTAGAAAAGCTATGCTAGAAGATATTGCTATTCTTACCGGCGGAACCGTTATTGCTGAAGAAAGAGGTTTTACCCTTGAAAATGCTACCGTAGACATGCTAGGTTCTGCTGAAACTGTGACCATTGATAAAGACAATACCACGATTGTGAATGGCGCAGGAAAGAAAAGTGATATTCAGGCCCGTGTAGGACAAATTAAATCTCAAATTGAAACAACAACTAGCGACTACGATAAAGAAAAGCTGCAAGAGCGTTTGGCTAAATTGGCCGGAGGAGTTGCCGTACTTTATGTAGGTGCCGCCAGTGAAGTGGAAATGAAGGAGAAAAAAGACCGTGTCGACGACGCCCTTCACGCTACCAGAGCTGCTGTTGAAGAAGGTATCGTAGCTGGTGGTGGTGTGGCTTTAGTTCGAGCTAAGAAAATGCTGGAAAAGGTGACGACCGATTCTTTAGATGAAACTACTGGAGTGCAAATTGTAGCTCGTGCTATCGAAGCCCCTATCCGTACTATTGTAGAAAATGCAGGAGGTGAAGGTTCTGTTGTCATCAACAAAGTGATGGAAGGCAACAAGTCTTATGGATACGACGCTAAAAACGACACCTATGTGGATATGCTGAAGGCTGGAATTATAGATCCTAAAAAAGTGACTCGTGTAGCTTTGGAAAATGCTGCCTCAGTAGCAGGAATGATCCTTACGACAGAGTGTGCTTTGGTGGACATCAAGGAAGATACTCCTGCCATGCCTCCAATGGGCGGCGGCGGAATGCCAGGGATGATGTAATGGTCACCTACTTAAAATAACAAACCCTCTTAGAGAAAATCTTAGAGGGTTTTTTCTATAAAAAAAATACCACCTTTTTTAAGGGTGGTGACACTGAATTTTCAAGGTTTATACGAAATAAACCAAAGTACAATTACTTCTTTTTAGAAGCAGGAGTCGTCTTCTTTGCAGGAGCTTTAGCTGCTGGTTTCTTTGCAGAAGACTTTCCGTTTGACTTAGCTGTTGCCATAACTTTTATCGTATTAAAATGACTATGTAAATGTAGTGGGTATTTCAATAATTTGATTCGCTTATTGGCAAATATTTAACTAAAAAAGGCACCTAGATCTAGGTGCCTTTTTTTAGTTTTCACTCCCATCTTTTCCATGGGATTTAACTGTATTTGGATCCCTGTATTTACAACAGGTATCTATTTTTTCGTAAGCTTCCGTTGGAGCTATAAATTTTTCAGTATCATGACCTACCGCAGCTATATTTTCCTGAATAGCCTCTAAATTGGTCTTTCGCTCATCGAAGAACAAGGTTAATTGATGGGTTTCCACGTTCCAATTGGCCGACTTAACCCCTTTGGTTTTAATCGCCGCTTTTTCAATCCGTGCTTTACACATCATACAAACACCGTCCACTTCTACAGTGGCTTTCGCATTTTTATCCTGAGCCATCACAGTAGCTGTAAACATGATCGTTAGTACTAAAAGATATTTTTTCATAGTTATTGTGTTTTTTAAAGTTTAAATCGTAATCCTGCGTAATACATACTCCCAAAAATAGGGCCATACACAAAGGTAGTATCAAAATTTGATCCAAAAGGATTTTCAGCATCTATAATGGGCTGTGGTTGCCTTACATTGGTTACATTCTCCCCCCCAATGTATACCTCAAATTTTTCACTGAAAACCTTCGTAACTTGGGCATTTAAAGTTCCTACAGTAGGGGAATATTCGGGCAGCTGCAGCTCCAACGGGTTCGCATCTGTTGCAGCATATCGCTGCTCCCCTAACCAGTTATAGGTAGCGTCAAATTTCCACTGTCCTCCGTTATCACTTTTTTGGGTTTCATAAGAAGTGTTGGCAAAAAAGCGGTTTTTTGGGGTAAGGGGCTTTTGAAACTTCCCTGATTTATACTGCGTTTGCACATCGTAATATTTATATGCCAAACGCCAATCCCAGCGTTGTAATGGAGTATAATCAAATTCTACCTGAAAGCTATTGGAGTAGCTGTCTCCTTCCAAATTATAAAAACGAATTTCGGAAGCCGTTTCCCAATCTACCACAATTTGATTGGTAAAATCGGTTCTGTAAAAATCGAAAGTAACACTAGCATTCCTTCCGAAGAGATTAAAACCTTGTAAGTAGGAAATTCCGTAATTCCAGGCTATTTCTGGATCCATTCCATAAATCTCTCCTCCATCTTCTTCTACAATGATCTGTCTAGAGGTAGCAAATAACGACATATTTTCAGCAAAAATATTGGCCGTTCTTTTTCCTCTCCCTACGGAAAAACGAAAAGCCGACTTCTCCCAAGGCGTATACTTAACATGTAACCTAGGCGTCACAAAAAAGCCCATTTTATTATGATTATCTATCCGAAGCCCTGCCGTAAGGCTCAAAGCCTCCAGATTATCATAAGCATACTCAAAAAAGGCCCCTACCGAATTTTCGGTCCTATCGTAAGACGCCGTATCGGCAAACTCGGTGTAATCGTCATAGGTAAAACTTACCCCTGTTTTAATTTTATGACGCGAATCACTAATAATCGAGTTATACAAAGCGTTTGCGTAAAAACTGTCATGGGTAATATCGTACTGCCGTAAACCAAAATAGGAATCTTGATTATGATAGCTATACGCAACCTGAAGCCCAGCACTTTGGTATGGGATTTCAGGATTTACATACCCCAATTTCCCAGAAAAGTCATAACGTTCGGTTTCAATCTCACTACCCCAAGCTCTGGTGGTAAGCTTATCGGTTTCAGGGTTAAAATCGGTTTGACCCGCTTGTTTGGAATCATTCAGGTATCTAAAATTCAAGAAACTCACCCACCCCTTTTCTGAGTCGGTATATTGCCAACGGTTCATCACATTAATTTGTTCGGCTAAGGGAACATCCAAGAACCCATCTTCATTTTTATCAAATTTACTATTCCGAAGATTTCCATGCACATACAACCCTGTACTCCACTTTTGAGAAACTTGGGTATTAACGTGCGTGTTTAACTCCAAACGACCATTCATGGAACCGTACGCATTGACAAATAATTTTTCATCAGACATCGGTTTTTGCAGTTCGGCATTAATTTGTCCGGCGATACTTTCAAAACCATTGGTCACGCTTCCCGCACCTTTGGTAATCTGAATACTTTCCACCCAAGTTCCAGGAATAAAGCTCAATCCATAGTTTTGTGCCGCACCCCGAATAGCAGGGACATTTTCCGTAGTAATTAAAATATACGGACTGGTTAAGCCCAGCATTTTAATTTGCCGCGTTCCGGTAACAGCATCGGTGAAATTCACGTCGATGGAAGGGTTGGTTTCAAAACTTTCGGAAAGATTACAACAAGCCGCTTTTAGCAATTCGTCGCTACTCACATTAATTACGTTCTGCGGTTCAATGTAGGAACGGGAGGATGCCTTTCTTCTAGCCGAAATCGTTACTTCGTCCAATTCACTGGAAGCTTTTAAGGCATGCCGTATGGGCTTTGCATTCCCAGAAACCGAAATGGTATCGGTTTGATAGCCTACATAACTTATCACCAGTTTTTTATAGGTTTCTTTATAGGGGATGGAAAAATTTCCTTCAAAATCGGTAACGGCCCCTATGTTGGTATCCAACCAAAAAACATTGGCTCCGGCTAGACCTTTAGGCTCTTCGGTAGCTCCTGCATCTTCAATGCTTCCTTCTAGGGTTTCTTGCGAAAACGTTCCTAGCGAGGATAAACTAAGTAATAGTATAATAAATAGTCTCATGTTATACCAAATTTAAAAGCATTAGTACAGCCATGACTAGCATCAAGGCATTTTCAATAAAAGTAGCCTCTGTCATGGGAAGCTTTAAAGCCGTTCCCAAACAGGCACATTGAATGGTTCTTTTCCCTAGAAGCGTCTGCACTACCCCAATGGTGGTTAGCCCTAAGATAACAAGGGTAACCCATAGCGCGAGATGTATTTGAAGGCGCATTAAGAATAGGAGTCCTAATCCTAATTCCATAAACGGATAGATCCATCCATATACGGGAAGTACTTTTGCCAGAGGATCGTACATTCTGAAAGATTCCGGGAATCCTTTCAGATCCAAAAATTTAAAGAAGCTAAAGACAATATAGAACAGTCCCATAAAGTCCAGCATGGCTTCACCCGTATTCCAATTTTTGTAATGAAGTAAGATGGCTGCCGTAAACAAGTAGCCAAAAATTAAAAATAAAGGCTTCAGCTGCTTTAGCTTTGAAGTCGCTTCTTCTGAAGAAGTGTTTTCAAAAATATTTTCTGTTTTCTTTTCTGAAAGGGTGTATTTCTTCGGAAGTGCTTTTTGCAAGGTTTCCAAAGCAATGTGCTGCTCCATGGAAATGGTAGCCGTACCTGCTTCACGGTCTACTGTTACCTGAGAAACCCCTTCCACATTGGAGAGCTTTTCAGTAACTGATTTTTTACACCCATCACAGGTCATTCCTGCGATTTGATATGTATGTTTCATGATTATTTTTTTAAGATTTATAAATTAGTTGCCCCAAAAGAGGACTGGCATTTAAAATCTTAAAATCAAATAAGGAAAGTTTCATACAACACTTGTAAATCCTGTTGTATGGGAGGAGGGTTGTAATCTTTATAACAAAAATTTTGAGATTCGGGCAAGATTTGCTCCTGAAGCACAAAAATAGTTACCAAGGTGGCAAACCATTGGGTGTCAAAGTTAAAATCGAAATCTACTTTTGAGAACGTATCGTCTGTAGTTACTTGTAGGTATTTGTTACTACAACAGGAATGGCTGTCCTGTAACTCATCCCCACAAGCTGAGGCTTCCATTTTCATTCCGCAGGAAAGATGGGCTTCACCTAAAGTGATTTCCGAAAGCATTTCATGCCCTCCACAAAAGTGTTTGGCATAAGCCAAGCCACTGCTAATGAGCAAAATAAGGGTAGAGAGAATTATGGAAACAATCGCTTTCACCTTGCAAAAATAACAAAAAGAAAACCCGAATGTACCGTCCTTTTTGTTAAAATTAAGTCAATAAGAATTAATTATCCAATGTCTTTTCTGCGTTTTCCACAGCTGTATTCATTTCTTCCTTCAACGCATTGACATTTGCTTCAAACGTGTTGAGAAGTTTTTTCTTTTCTTCTGAAAGTGCCGCACCATTTAAAATTTCATCAGATTCAAAAGCATTTCCAAAATCCTTCATCCACTGCATCATACTGGCATTCGCTTGTTTTAAATCGGAAATGGCATTTAGCCTGGCCGTATCCACTTTGGTAGAATCCATCGTCATTTCCAGTTTATTAATGTACTGTGCAATGGTAGACATTTGCGGCATCAACTCATCATGGGTTTCCATCACTTGCTCCATTTGGGTAGGACCTTCTTGAGTTTCAGCCTTAGTTTCTTTTTCCTTACAAGCCAAAACGCTAAGGCTTAGTACGCATACAAAAAATAGTTTTCTCATTCCTGAAGTAATTTTAACTCCACAAAGGTATTTATTTTCTTCCTTTCTGAAAGTAAAACGCCGGAATTAAAAGTAATAGCAAGAGAGGATGAATTAAAAATCTTCTTACATAGAATAATAGCATATGTTCCCCAGGCTTTGAAACCTTCAGAAGGATGATAAAGCATACAATTAATCCTATGAAAAATAGGATATACAGCAATAGTGAAAAACGAACCAGTGTTTGCTTCCGAAAAAGCACCCACAAAATCATTAATGAAATAATCGTGTTGGCCCAAAAGCGCAGTGATGTAAAAACAATAAGCCTTCCCATATTAAATGTGGGTAATCCTGAAGTGCTGTGATTCGTCTTAAAAAAAGAAATTAAAGGGTCATAAAATAAAGAAGGAGCATAGGCCCTTATCGCAACTAATATCGCAAAAAGCAGAATCAACAACCCCATTTTAGGTAATTTATGCATTCTTTTCTTTAATTGAGTTCAACGATCGTATCCACAAGACCCATAACAAGAAAACCATTCCGTAGATAAGGGCCGGAAAAACCACTGTGTGCAATACTTCCTGATAACTAGGATACCGATATAAAGCGATGGCCAAAACAGCGATTCGGAGAAGGTTGACCCCATAAATAATGACTGCTCCTGCAAATAAAAATAGTAGTGTCTTTTTAAAACCTTCTGCGAAAGCAATGATAAAAGAAGCAAATAAAATAACAATACTCAACGCATTACACCCTTCAATAATCCTTCCTACAAGCGTTCCTTCCACCCATAATTGCATACTGGGATGACCTTCATTGGCAACTACTTGTGATGCGTACCCAAACGATTCTATCACACTTTCACTTTGAGTAGCCACCCATTGGGTGATAGGGTCTGGCTTACCATCACTTGAAAAATGCAGGTATAGTCCGTAGAAAAGGCTAAGTACGGCATAGCTGCCAAAAAAGAGCAGTAAAAAGCGAACTACGGGTTGATATTGCTTAAAAAGGGCCTTCATTTTAACAAAAGTATGTAATTTGAATTTGTCACTCGCTTTCTTTTTTGAAATACATTTGCAAAAATTTGTGCTATGGAACTACAATCTTTGAAGCCTGGTATTTCTGAAATTTTAATCCATCAGGCAGTTGCTACAGAATCAAAACTGACTCAAGTGTGTGAACTACTTCAAGAAAAGGTTCCTTACTACGATTGGGTAGGATTCTATTTTGCAAACCAAGCCGAAAAGACCCTTCACTTAAAGGCTTTTGCTGGCGAACCTACCGACCATACGGTCATTCCTTTTGGCAAAGGGATTTGCGGACAGGTAGCCGAAAGCAATGCTAATTTTTTAGTGCCCGATGTAAAAGCCCAGGATAATTACATTGCGTGTAGCATTCATGTAAAGGCAGAGATTGTGATTCCGTTATTCAAAGACGGGAAAAATATCGGTCAAATTGATATCGATTCAAATACGATTGATCCATTTACCGAGGAAGATGAATTGTTCTTGGAGTGGGTAAATGCCGAAGTGGCAAAAATCCTCTAGTTACATTCCTGTTCGTATAGCTTCCACGGGGTCCAAATTGGAGGCTTTTATTGCAGGTAAAATTCCTGAAACCAATCCTATAGCAGCTGCTATAACAGTCCCAATCATAATATTGAAAGGCGATAAGACAAACTCAAAGTCGGGGGTGAATGCAGAAGCAATGAGGGATGCGACAAATACAAAGAGCAACCCAATAATTCCACCAATCAATGCCAGAATCATGGCTTCAAATAAAAATTGAGAAAGGATAAATTTCCGTTTGGCACCCAATGATTTCTGAATTCCAATTAAATTGGTGCGTTCTTTTACACTTACAAACATGATATTGGCAATTCCAAAGCCACCAACTAACAGGGAAAAAGCACTAATGATCCCTCCAATTAAGTTCATGGTTCCCGTAATACTATTAATAGCATCGGTAAAACCTTGCAACTGATTCACAAAGAAATTATCAATCTCTTCAGGTTTCAATCCCCTTTTCAGTCGCATACGTTGTTTTAACATCGCTACGAAAGCGGCATTATCCACCTCTTTTTCAGGTTTTAGAATGATAAAGGGAAAAAGTGATTTGTTGTTTGAACCAAACATGGAACGCAATACATTTACTGGTAAAAAGACAGCCGTATCCTTTGAGTCGCCCAAGGCAAAACCTTCCTTCTTTAACACGCCAATGACCGTAAATTTTCGACCATACAAACGCACTCTTTTCCCAATAGCTTGTTGCGGGGTAGAAAAAAGGGAATTGCATATTTCATTCCCTAGTACGATGACGTTGGCTCCATTGGTACTTTCCAGTTCATTGTAAAACCGGCCTTCTTCAATCTTTAAATCCTCAATATTGTAATAATCGTCTGTAACAGCACCAATATTCACATTTTCAACCGATTTGTCTTCAAACTTTATTGTTTCATTGGGCACGTTTAGCGTGTAGGAAATGGCGTCTATATCGGGTAAATTCTTTTTTAAATATTGATATTCCTCATAGCTTGCAGTGGGAAACTGTGCCCACTTCCAACGAGGGACATCGGTAGGGCCAAAAGAAAAATGCCCCAAGTAAATGGTACTGTTATCCAATCCACTAATACTATTTTCTATTTCACTTTTCAAGGAATCTACGGCAGCCAAAACTGCGATAATAGAAAAAATACCAATGGTCACCCCCACTAAGGATAAAAAAGTACGCAACTTGTTATTGCGCAAGGCGTTCAAGGCAAAATTAAAGCTCTCTTTTAGGACCCTTAGGTAAATTAGCATAGAAAACTATTTCTTTGGTTTTTGTAAGTTTAAAGATAGGTCTTTTTCTAAGAAGTTATGTTACAGATTTCCTTTGGATTTATGTACTTTTGCAACTTAATTTTCAGTTCAAAATAAATTCGATGGCACATTCAAAAAAAATTAAATCGGCACTGGTTTCGGTATTTCACAAAGATGGGTTAGCTCCCATTATTGAAAAACTAGACTCTTTAGGGGTTCAGCTTTATTCTACGGGAGGTACCGAAAAGTTTATCAATGATATGGAAATCAATGTGATTCCTGTAGAAGAAGTGACCGATTATCCTTCTATTTTGGGAGGTCGGGTAAAGACTTTGCACCCAAAGGTATTTGGAGGGATTTTGAACCGTCAGGAAAATGAAAGTGACGTGGCTGAAATGGCACAATACAATATTCCACAACTGGATTTGGTTATTGTAGACTTGTATCCTTTTGAAAAAACCGTAGCCTCTGGAGCCAGTGAGCAAGACATCATCGAAAAGATTGACATTGGCGGTATTTCCTTGATTCGCGCCGCTGCGAAAAACTTCAAAGATACCCTTTGTGTTTCTTCCATGGAAGATTACGACGAAGTACTTGATATGTTAACTGAAAACAATGGAAGTACTTCCTTGGAACAGCGAAAGTATTTCGCAGCAAAAGCCTTTAATATATCTTCACATTACGATACAGCCATCTTTAATTATTTCAATGAAACAACTGAAATCCCTGCGTTAAAAGTAAGTGAAACACAAGGGCAGGTGCTTCGTTACGGAGAAAACCCACACCAAAAAGGCTATTTCTATGGCGATTTTGATGCCATGTTCGACAAACTTCACGGTAAGGAACTTAGCTATAACAACCTTTTGGATGTTGATGCTGCAGTGAACCTTATGAACGAATTTATTGGAGAAGCTCCCACGTTTGCGATTTTAAAACACAATAATGCCTGCGGAATTGCCCAAAGGCCCACCGTACAAGAAGCCTATGTAGCTGCGTTGGCTGGGGACCCTGTGTCTGCTTTTGGAGGTATTTTAATTTCCAATTCTGAAATTGATGCCGCTACAGCTGAAGAAATTCACCAACTCTTTTGCGAAGTGGTGATAGCACCTTCTTACTCTGAAGCGGCCTTAGATATTTTGAAAGGAAAGAAAAACCGAATTTTATTGATTCAAAAGTTGTTTGAACTCCCTCAAAATACGGTAAGAAGTTGCTTAAATGGCACCTTAGCCCAAGATCGGGACAGCCTTACCGATAGCGAGGAAAATTTATCGGAGGCAACCCACAATAAACCTACCGCAAACGAGTTAGAAGATTTGTTATTTGCTTCCAAAGTGTGCAAACACACCAAATCCAACACCATCGTTTTGGCAAAAAACAAACAATTATGTGCCAGTGGAACGGGCCAGACCTCAAGAGTAGACGCCTTGCGCCAAGCCATTGAAAAAGCAAATTCATTTAAATTCGATTTAAAAGGAGCTGTGATGGCAAGTGATGCTTTTTTCCCTTTTCCAGACTGTGTGGAAATTGCAGATAAAGCAGGAATTACAGCGGTAATTCAGCCTGGTGGTTCTATTAAAGATCAATTAAGCATTGATTATTGCAACGAACATAATTTGTCGATGGTATTTACAGGAGTGCGCCACTTTAAGCATTAAATTTTGTTACATTTGTAAGAATATCAGGCCAGTAAAATATTTGAATACTCTAGAACTCTGAACCAATATGGGATTTTTTGACTTTCTCACCGAAGAAATTGCCATCGACCTTGGAACGGCAAATACCTTAATCATTCACAACGACAAGGTTGTCGTAGATGCCCCCTCTATTGTGGCCAGGGATCGCATGTCGGGAAAAATCATTGCCGTAGGAAGGGAAGCTGCCCGAATGCAAGGAAAAACCCATGAAAACATTAAGACCATACGCCCTCTAAAAGATGGGGTTATCGCCGATTTTGATGCGAGTGAGAAAATGATCAATATGTTCATTAAAGACATTCCCGCATTAAAGAAAAAGCTCCTTACCCCTTCCCTTCGAATGGTAATCTGTATCCCTAGTGGAATTACCGAAGTAGAGATGCGTGCGGTAAAGGAAAGTGCCGAAAGGGTTAATGGAAAGGAAGTATACCTAATTCACGAACCGATGGCTGCAGCTATTGGTATTGGCGTAGATATTATGCAACCTAAGGGAAATATGGTGGTAGATATTGGAGGGGGAACTACCGAGATTGCGGTAATTGCCCTTGGCGGAATTGTATGTGATAAATCGGTTAAAATTGCTGGGGATGTATTTACGAATGACATTATTTACTACATGCGCACCCAGCATAACCTTTATGTAGGGGAACGCACTGCGGAAAAGATTAAAATTCAAATTGGTGCAGCTACGGAAGACCTAGAGTTACCACCCGACGAAATGGCGGTGCAAGGAAGGGACTTACTTACCGGTAAACCCAAGCAAGTGCAAACTTCGTATCGTGAAATAGCGAAAGCCTTAGACAAGTCTATTTTACGGATTGAAGATGCCGTGATGGAAACACTGTCACAAACCCCGCCAGAATTGGCCGCCGATATTTACAATACAGGAATCTATCTCGCAGGTGGTGGATCGATGCTACGTGGTTTGGACAAGCGACTTTCACAAAAAACAGATCTTCCCGTTTACATTGCTGAAGATCCTCTAAGAGCGGTAGTTCGTGGTACTGGGATTTGCCTAAAAAACCTCAACAAATTTAAAAGCGTATTGATTAAGTAAGGAAAGGAAACACCAATAATGCAACAGATTCTCTATTTCTTCATCCGGAATAAAAATTTCCTGTTGTTTTTGCTACTTTTTTTGGTTTCTGTAGGGCTCACCATCAATTCGCACTCCTATCATAAAACGCAATTTGTAAGCTCAGCCAATTTTTTATCAGGAGGGATTTTCTCTGCAAAAAGTTCTGTGACCGATTATTTCGATCTAAAAGAGCAAAACCAAAAACTTTCCGAAGAAAACAAAAGACTTCGGGAGATGCTTCAAAATAGTAATTCCACTTCCTTAAGAGACAGTATGAGTTTTAGGAATGATTTCTCGGTGATGGAAGCCAAAGTGATCAACAATAATTTTTCAAAAACAAAAAATCAGCTTACTATCAATAAAGGTTCAAATGACAGCATTGCGATAGACATGGGCGTCATCTCCCCCCAAGGTATTGTTGGTATTGTAAGTCATTTATCAAAGAATTATGCTTCCGTGCAATCGGTTTTAAATACCAATAGCCAAGTAGTGGCAAAGTTTAAAAAATCCAATCATTTCGGTACCTTGGTTTGGGATGGGGCAAAGCCCAATGTGGTACAATTGAAAGAAATTCCCAGAATTGCCCAAATTGCGATTGGCGATACAATTGTTACCGATGGAAAGTCAACTATTTTCCCTCCTAACATTTTAATTGGAACGGTTGAGAGTTTTAAAATTGATGAGGCTAAGGATTATTACGACATCAATGTCACGCTATTTACCGATATGACTAGTGTGAAACACATTTATGTGATTTCAAACAATTATGCTGAAGAAATAAAACAACTGGAAAACGAAGCGGCCGATGTGGAAGAGTGAGGTTTTTTTAAATACGGTTCGGTTTATTATTTTGGTATTAGTACAGGTGTTAGTATTAGATCACATTAACTTTTGGGGCTATATAAACCCGTATTTGTACGTCTTTTTTATGTTGGTATATCCACTTAATGGAAATAAGGCCTTGCTCATTTTTCTCAGTTTTTTACTAGGGCTAACCGTAGATATGTTTAACACCTCGGGTGGGGTACATGCTGCAGCCTCTGTGTTTATAGCCTGGATAAGGCCCTTCGTGTTAAAATATTCTTTCGGGGTAAGTTATGAATACAATACCATTAAAGTAAATACGGCTCCTTTTCCGCAACAATTGGTGTATGTAGCCAGCATGGTTTTCTTCCATCACATCCTCTTATTTTCCTTGGAGATTTTTAACACCCAACAAATACTTTTAATCCTAAAATCTACGTTATTTTCTGGGGTATTTACTAGTATTGTTATTTTTTGTACTCTATACTTGTTTAGCCGAAAAAATTAATGAGAAAATTATTACTGCTTTCTATTGTACTCGTTACGGGCGTGGTATTTGCGTCTAGGCTATTCTATTTACAGGTGTACAACACTTCCTATGAAAAACTTTCGGAAAACAATGCGGTAAAGGTGGTGTACGACTATCCCCAAAGGGGGTACATATTTGATCGAAACGGAGAGTTATTGGTTTCCAACCAGCCTTCCTACGACGTGATGGTTATCCCAAAAGATGTAAAACCCTTGGACACTTTGGAGTTTTGTAAATTACTGAACATCTCCAAAGAAGATTTTGTTGCGAAAATGGAACGTGCAAGGGTCTATTCTCCTAGGCTTCCTTCGGTCGTACTTCCGCAGCTTACCAAAACCGAATATGCCGCACTTTCTGAAAAAATGTACAAATATGACGGATTTTACATTCAGAAGCGCTCTTTAAGGGATTACCAAGTAGGGCACTCGGCCAATGTGTTGGGGTACATTTCTGAAGTGAATGAACGTATCATTAAAGAAAACCCCTATTACCAGATGGGAGAACTTATTGGAATGGGCGGCGTCGAAAAGCAATATGAAGAAATTCTACGCGGAAAAAAAGGCGTAAAATACCTTCAGAAAGACCGCTTCAATAGAGATATTGGCCCTTACAAAGAAGGGATTTACGACACGTTACCTGTAAGG
>CEQG01144035.1_pt1 | contig 50968 bp, 39 predicted proteins | sample 350301 | NCBI WGS metagenome assembly CEQG01 (sample SAMEA2621242, study PRJEB7988) | marine metagenome | isolation source: saline water (ENVO:00002010), including | reverse complement strand
TCGGTGTAAACGAGGTGCTCTGAACCAACTGAGCTAAGCGCCCTTGCAGTTAGCGGATGCAAATATAAGTTAGTTTTTAAAACCCGCAAACAATTTTTTCAAAAAAACTATAAAACTTCGGCCACCACAAAAGTACTTCCCCCAATGTAAATTACATCATTTGCTCCCGCTTGAGATTTAGCCCTCTTTAGCGCCTCTAAAACACTTGTATAAGAAGCTCCTTCCAATCCTATCTCCATAGCCTTTTTGGATAGGATTTCTACCGGTAAGCCTCTCGGGATATTTGGAGTGCAGAAATAATAGCTCGCATCCTTCGGGAAAATAGCCAATACACTATCCACATCTTTATCACCAACCATTCCCAAAATAATATGTAATTGAGAATAGGGCTCTTTTCTTAACTGCGCAAACACCAACTCTAGGCCTTCCTTATTATGTGCTGTATCACAAATTATTTTAGGGCACTCTGACAAAATTTGCCATCTTCCTAGCAAGCCAGTATTTTCTACTACTTGCTTCAGTCCTTGAGCAATATGGGATTCTGTTATCTTCCATTGTTTTTCTTTTAATACATTCAATACAGAAAGTACCGTTTTTTGGTTTTTTTTCTGGTATTCCCCAAGTAAGTCTGTAGGGTAAAGCGAAAGTACCTGCGTATCTGCAAAAATGATTTCAGCTTGTTTTTCTGCTGCGATTTCTTTAAAAACGGATTGGGTTTCCATTTGGGTCTCTCCTATCACAACTGGAATATTTGGTTTGATGATCCCTCCTTTTTCAATTGCAATTTTTTCCAGGGTATCACCTAAAAATTGTGTATGGTCTTTTCCTATGTTGGTAATAACCGAAACCTCTGGAGTAATAACATTGGTACTATCCAAGCGCCCTCCCATTCCTACTTCAATTACGGCAATATCTATTTTTTGTTTTCTGAAATAATCGAATGCAAGCCCAACGGTCATTTCAAAAAAAGAAAGCTGTTTTGATTCAAAAAAAGCTATGTGATTCTGAACAAATGAAGAAACCGAACGCTTAGAAATCATCTTTCCGTTCACTTTGATGCGCTCCCTAAAATCTTTTAAGTGAGGAGACGTATACAAACCCACCTTGTAGCCAGCTTCCTGAAGGACAGAGGCCAGCATATGGCTGGTAGAACCTTTTCCATTAGTTCCTGCTACGTGAATACTTTTAAAAGAATGTTCTGGATGATTTAAATACTCTGAAAGATCTAAAGTATTGTTTAAATCTGCTTTATAAGCTGACTTCCCCACTCGTTGATACATGGGGAGCTGCGAAAAAAGCCACTGCAATGTCTCTTTGTAAGTAATAATAATAGCTTTTACTGAATGAGTAATTTTTTGGAAACACTACGCTTTCCGGAAGATAAAGTGACAAAATAGAGCCCACTTTGTAAATGGGAAACCGAAAATGTTTTGCTTTTACCTGAAAAATTTTCAAAGAGTACTTGAGTCCCTAACGAACTGTATAAAGTAATATCACCTTCCATAGAAAATTTGGTTTCAATGGTAATGCGTTCTTTGCTTGGGTTTGGGTACACACTAAAAATAGTAGCATCAAATTCTTCAACCCCAACCTCTTGGATCAAGGCCCGATAAATGGATCGGCCATAGGTTCCGGCATATAAGTAAAATGGCGCTGTGTCGTCGGCATAAAGATCTGTTACCGGCACCGTTGGCAATCCAACATCTAAAGGAATCCAATCACCTCCAGGAAAGGAAGTATAAAACACTCCGGCATCTGTAGCAATAAATACAGTTCCAAAAACACTGGGATAATACTCTAAATCATTTATTGGAAGGTCGGGCAGGTTTGTTGTGATATCTTGCCAGGAATTTCCCCGGTCTTCACTATAGAATACATGTCCAAGACTCTCCCCATATCGATACCCAGAAAAGGTAACATAGACATTATCTTCAAAACCAGAGGTATATTCAGTTTCCACTTTGGTCACCCAACGGTTGGGAAGACCTGCGGAAAGATTTAACCAATTAGCTCCCCCATCATCGGTACGCCAAACGTTTCCATCATCGGTACCCACATAAATTAAATTGGAATCTTCGGAAGAGACATTGATAGAGGTAATGGTACCAAAGTTTAAATTCCCTCCTCCAGGTCCATTGGTTAAATCTGGACTAATGGCTGTCCAGTTACCTGCGCCATTTACCGTTTTATAAACTCGTTGTGTTCCCGTATAAAGGATTTGTGAGTTTTGTGGATCGAAAGTGATGGGGGTATCCCAATTTTTTCGATCTGAAAAAGAAATTCCATTAGTGGCTGGAAAAAAAGAAGCACCCCCATTGGTTGATTTTACAATGCCCCCATATTGGGAAAGCGCATAAATTACATCAGAATCCAATGGGTCTACCAAAGGCTGAAAACCATCTCCCCCCGTAATAATTTGCCAATCGCCCACACTTCCCGAAAGGGTTCTCATGGTACTATTATCTTGGGCCCCACCATAAATAGTGTTTTCATCTTCCACAAAAATTCTGTAGAACTGAGTAATAGGAAGTGTTTCCTCTTTTTCCCATGAGTTGCCTCCATCGGGACTTTTATAAAAACCTCCATCATTTCCCAATAATACTTCTCCGGGAACCCCAGGGTTAAAGGTTAAAGCATGTTGATCTACATGTACATCGACAAAGGCATTGCTCCAAGTATTTCCACCATCTATAGATTTTTGAACCACAAAGTCAACATTATAAATAGTATTTTCATCGGTTGGATCTACCACTATCCCTCTAAACCACCAGTGAAAACCAACATCATTTAACGAAGTGGAATTCATTGTCACCCAGGTATCACCTCCATTAGTGGTTTTATAAACCCCTTGAATACTGCCTTCTCTATCTGCATATCTTGCATAGAGAACCTGAGGGTTTGAGGTAGCTATAGCAAGACTTATTCTTCCTTTTTCTGAAGGCAATACAGGAAGTCCACTGGTTAGTTCCGTCCAGTTTTCACCTCCGTCCAAACTTCTATAAATACCTGAAGTTTCCCCGCCGTATTGTCTGTATTGAGGCCTACGGATTCGTTCCCAAGCGGCTGCATAAACAATATTTCCGTTTGTAGGATGCATGACCATATCGATGATTCCAGTAGAATCGCTTACAAATAATTTTTGTTCCCAAGTATCTCCTCCATCGGTGGTTTTATAGACGCCACGATTGGAATCGTTTTTAAACAAGGGCCCCATTCCACCTACCAATACCATATCATCATCATTAGGATCAATTACTATTTTACTAATACTTCCTACATCGGGCAAACCTTTTACTTCCCATGTATTTCCTCCGTCTTCACTTTTGTAAATACCATCTCCATCATACGCTAAAGAACCGCCGCCAGCATTTACTTCTCCTGTTCCTACCCAAATGGTATTGGTATTACTTTTTGAGATTTCTATATCTCCAATGGAAAGCATTTGCTGATCGTCAAATATTGGAACCCATGAATTTCCGGCATTAGTAGTTTTAAAAACGCCCCCAGAAGCCGTACCTACAAAATAAGTTTCTGCTTGGTCTTCAGGAACTTCAATATCAGTAACGCGACCTCCAATATTAATAGGCCCCACAAATTCCCAGCTACCCCCCACACTTCGCTCTTGTTGCTTCTTCCACTGAATCGCTTCTCTGTAGGCTTCCGTTTTAATTTCACCTGTAGGATAAGCTCTTTGCATAAACATGAAATCATGTGGATATTTTTCTGATGGCGCTTCAGAAGCAATCACTTTATTCTCTTCTTTGGAAAAGAAGCTACAGGATCCTAGAGTTAAGGCGGTTAAGAAAAGTAGAATATGTTTCATAGGTTTAAAATACAAAATTATACCGTAAGGAAATCCTTAGCATTGGAATCCTTTTTAAATATGCCATTTTTTTGGGCGAAGCATCTCAGGCAACTTTATAAGTGCATAGATAAAAGCAACTTGAGAAATGACTTCAACTAAATTCACAAAACCTTGAATAAATACGGAAGGCATTACCAGTTCATGAACTAGGGTCCCCACACAAACAATCATGTACCCAATACCTACCACAAAAAAGAGAATCTTATTAGGATTGGAGTGGTATGCAGCAATATAGAAACAGCCCCCTACAAAACCACTAAAGGCAGCTGTAGCAACTAGTAAAAAAAGGAAATCCCCCAATTCTTCCGCTGTAATAAAAAATATAGAACCTACCACATAGGTAAAGGCTATTAAAATAATGAGCCCTACATAAATATCGGTAAGTTGAATCCTAAACTTAGAATCCTTTATAGCAGACTTCATTAAAAACAGTCCTATTAAAAAATAAGTAGCAAACAATAGGACTATATATACATAGTTAGCCACAAAATTTCGTGCCGTTAAAAACTCACCTATCATAGCCGCTATTAAAAATAAGAGCACCGTTATATTCCATTTCTTACTACTGCTTACAAAATAGAGATACAAAAAAAGGTGAAAAAAGGGCTTAATAAATTGAGTATGAAAATTATCGTACACAATAGATACCGTAATAGAAACGATTCCTGCCAAAAAAGCCAGATATTTTAAATAACTTGGTTTCAGAGGTCTTAAAGCTTGTTGGCAACAATATTATTCAAAAAAATTGAATTGCTATTCGGAAAGCTTAAAATTGTAGATGATTTTGCCGATTTGCTTGGCAGGCGCATTTGCATCGGAATTGAATTTTGTAGCCAGCGCTGCTCTTTTGGCTGGCTCCAGTAAACATCGGGAGTTATTGGTGGTACCTCGAACCCCAGGTGTAGCACTAATTACATTACCAGAACGGTCCACTTCAATACTTACAACCACTTTACCTGCCTCATTGCAATCTTGTAAGTATTTTGCCTTATTGAGTGCTTTTCTGCCCCCTAGAAGATAATTACCGTCCCCATCCAATCCTTTACCGGTGCCGTAATAGCTACTGGCATTGGGATCACCGTTAGGTTTGCCTTTTTCCCCCGGCATTCTATCATCTCCTTCACTTTTAGAAGTATTACCATCATTAGTAGGAGCATTTAAAATATTGTTTATAGTATTAATTGTAGTTTTTTGAGGTTTTGGATCGGGCTTTTTGGATTCTTCCTTTTTAGGTTCTTCCTTGGGGGTTTCCTTGATTTCCTCTTTCTTTTTTTCTTTTTTAATGACGGGCGCTTCTTCCGATTCCTGAGTCACTACTTCCTCATTTATTTCCGTCTTTGTTTCAGGAACAGGTTCTGGTGAAGTTTCTTTAGGAGCGGTTTTAATGGGTTCGGTAGGCTGGTCATTTCCTTGACCAAAATCGGTGGTTCCAAAATTTACCGCAATACCACTTTCTGGAGGTGGATCAAGGTATTTCATCCCAAAATAGAACAGCAACAGCAATAAAATCACGTGTAAAATTACCGTGATGGTCATACTCTTTCGTTTATGTTGGGTATCTAATAAACTCATGGTTTAGTTAGGTCTAACGGCCAATACCACTTTAAAATTGTTTTTATTGGCGATATCCATCACCAGCACCGCATCTTCAATAGGCACCCCTTCTTCAGCACGAAGGATGATGGTTGGCTCTTGTTGTCCTGCCAAGACAGACTTTAATTCTTTTTCAATGCCATATTCACTTACCCGCTCTTTATTGACATAATACGCACCATCTTTGGTAATGCTTACAGAAGCTTTTTGTTGGTTGGTCGATTTTCCTTTGGCCTTCGGAAGGATCAAATCCAAAGCATCTGGGGTAATGGCAGGAGAGGTCAACAGAAAGAATACCAGCAAGAGGAATACGATGTCGGTCATCGAACTCATACTGAATTCTGCTTGCACTTTATTTCTTCCTCTTAAATTCATTAGGCAGGCTCATTTAATAAATCCAAGAAATCTACAGCCGTAGCTTCCATTTGGTGTACCACTTTATCGGTTCTTACCACTAAATGATTGTAACCCATGTAAGCAATAATCCCAACAATAAGACCGGCCACGGTAGTCGTCATCGCGGTGTAAATACCTTCTGCAAGGCTCCCCATTTCGGCTTGACCACTACTGGTAGCTAATTGATGGAAAGCCAAAACCATACCAATTACGGTACCCAAAAACCCAATCATAGGTGCCGCTCCCGCTATGGTCGCTAAAATACTCACGTTCTTTTCCAATTTATAAACCTCTAGCCTTCCTGCATTCTCTATGGCGGTATTAATGTCTTCTAGAGGGCTTCCAATACGGGAGATTCCTTTTTCGGTGAGACGGGATACAGGAGTGTTTTGCTGGGCGCAGAGTACTTTGGCTCCTTGAATATTTCCGCTGGAAACATGCTCCCTTATTTGATTCATAAAATTACTATCCATTTTTGAAGCTGCCTTTATAGCAAAAAGCCGTTCAAAATAAATATAGACCGCAACAAATAGCAACACAAAAAGTATGGCAATAATAATTTGCCCCCCAAGTCCCCCACTCATAATCAAATCCATAATGGAAAGGGTTTTTTCGGTTACCTCTGGGTCTAAATTTTGCACAGCCTCTTCTGTGCCCTCTTGTATCATTATATTGAGCATAAGTAAGGTTTAATTAATTGTAATAACGAGTGAAGCTTTCGGAAATTGTTAAACGTGATGAAATATTACCCTTTCAATTAATAGGAATACTCCAGCTCCCGCTATGAATCCCACAAAGGCTAACCAAGCAATTTTACGAAGGTACCAGATAAAATCGATACGCTCCATTCCCATTGCAGCTACCCCTGCAGCAGATCCAATGATCAACATACTTCCCCCTGTTCCTGCAGAATAGGCGATAAAATGCCATAACACAGAATCGGTAGGAGAATTGTACATTCCCATCGAGGCCGCAACCAAAGGAACATTGTCAATAATTGCAGAGAAAACCCCTAAAAGGATCACTACCACATCTTGATTAGGAATTGCGGCTTGCAGTACTTCCGCTAAATAACGAAGGGTCCCTACAGGATCTCCGTTTTCTGCAACCCCATACACCAAGCTCTCCAATCCCGCAACGGCCATTAAAATCCCTAAAAAGAATAAGATACTTGAAATTTCTATTCGAGATAAGGCCTTGTGTGCAGAGTATAAATGTCTTCTTTCTTTACTGAAGTCTTCTTCAGGGTGAATGTATTCAGAAACCAGCCAAACCACTCCCAAAGCAAGCATCATTCCCATGTAAGGCGGAAGGTGGGTAAGTGTTTTAAAAATTGGTACGGAAACAATCATTCCAAGTCCTAGGAACAGCATGGTTCGGCTACTTAGCAACCGTTCGGCAGTAACATCTTCATTAGATTCTACGTGGATTTGACCTCTAAAAGGTTTCATATAACTTGCAATAAGGAAAGGCAAAACAAAACAGACAATTGATGGTACTACTACAAATTCTATTAGTCCAGCCGCAGTTACCTTATCGGCAATCCAAAGCATCGTTGTGGTGACATCCCCAATAGGAGACCAAGCCCCCCCAGCGTTAGCAGCAATGACAACTAAAGCGGCAAACCAAAGCCTTTCTTCTCTTTTATGAATTAATTTACGAAGTAAGGTCACCAATACAATAGTTGCTGTAAGATTATCAATTATGGCAGAAAGTATAAATGCCAAAATCCCAATAATCCATAATAATTTTCTCTTGCTCCGTGTTTTTACGGCTCCCTTTAACACTTCAAAACCACGGTGAAGATCAATAATTTCCACGATGGTCATAGCGCCAATCAAGAAAATCAATATTTCCGCCGTTTTACCTAAATGATGTAACAAGGTATTTTCGAAGCCTTCCATAGCTTCTTCACCCCCTACTCCAAAATCGAACACATGTTCGTGTGTGTCTATTACATTAAACCAGCCCGCATTAAAACCTACGGCAAGCAACGCCCAAATAACGGCTGCCATAATCAATGCTGGAACGGTTTTATCTAATTTTAAGGGGTGCTCTAATGTAATGGAAAGGTATCCTAATACAAATACTAAAATAATAATTGACTCCATAGGGTTGGTTCTATTTTTCTAAATTAACTGTTTCAAAGCAATTTCAAAAGCAGTCTTACTGATATTTATTTTGTTACTGTTATTGTCGAAGGTATTCTGAATGGCATTTTTAATGGTCATGGAAGTATCGTTAAAAATCGCTTCATCGGTCATTTGCACTTTACGTTCCATAAAATAAGCAAATACCCTGGCCATTCCACAATTGCTTATAAAGTCTGGTATTAAGCTAGTCTTTCCATCGGTGAATTCCATGATAGGACCGAAGAAAATCTCTCGATCGGCAAAAGGCACATTGGCACCGCAGCTTATCACTTCCAAGCCAGAGTGGATCATGGTTTCAATTTGTTCTTTCGTAATCAATCTAGAAGCAGCACAAGGTGCAAAAATTTCTGTTTCCAAAGACCATATTTTTTTGTTGATCTCTTCAAAAGAAAGCATATCATTTGCGACCAAGGTGTTTCCGTCTTTCTGAAGGAACAGTTCTTTAATTTCTTCAAAACTGAACCCTTTTTCATTGATAATCCCTCCTACCCGATCGATAATCCCTACAACTTTAGCGCCCATCTGCGAGAGGTAATATGCTGCTGAAGCGCCAACGTTACCAAAACCTTGTACAACGGCCCGTTTTCCTTCAACGGTTCCTCCATAAATCTCATAATAGTGCCTTACCGCCTCTGCAACTCCGTACCCTGTAATCATATCGGCTACGGTGTATTTTCGACTCACATCAGGCGAAAATTCCGGATTTTCCAAAACTTTAATAACCCCTTGACGTAACTGACCAATACGATTTATTTTATCGGCTTCCGTAGGGGTAAAATGTCCATTGAACACCCCCTCTTGTGGGTGCCAAACACCGCTTTCTTCTGTAATGGGGATTACTTCATGGATTTCGTCCACGTTTAAATCGCCTCCAGTTCCATAGTACGCTTTTAGCAATGGGGACACCGCTTTGTACCAACGCTCCAGCACACCTTTTTTTCTAGGATCGCTAGGGTCAAAATTAATACCCGATTTAGCTCCTCCAATAGGGGGGCCCGACACGGTAAATTTCACCTCCATGGTTTTGGCAAGGCTTAATACTTCATTTTGGTCCAATCCTGGTCGCATACGCGTACCTCCCCCTGCAGCACCGCCTCGCAATGAGTTGATGACTGTCCAGCCTTCGGCTTCAGTTTCGGGGTCATTCCAATGGAAAACAATTTCGGGATCTTTCTCTTCGTACTTTTTAAGAAGTTCTTTCATACATAAAGTAAAGTCAACAAATATAAAAAATTGAAGGGGCTAAACTTTAATTTTAGGTAAAATTTATGGAAGGAATACTTTACCGCTACTATGATTTTTTACGGCTCCAGTAACACTCGACAAACAATTATCCTCCCCTCTTAGTTTCAGAACTCCCAGCAAACCAAACACTAAGGCTTCCTTAAACTCTACTATTTCAGGATTTGGGATTTTAATTTTTAAAGATTTTCTTTGCTGAATTCGCTGGATCAAAAAACGATTGTACGCTCCACCGCCTGTGATAAACACCGAAGCGTTTTCAGAAAACTGAAGGGCTAATTGCTCCGCTACATGTTCAACAAAAGTCCTTAAAATATTTTTTGGGGTTTCTCCGGAAGCATCCAATGAGGGAAAAACATGTTCCTGAACCCATTCCAGTCCGAGGGATTTGGGAGCTGACATTTTATAAAAATCCAGTTCATTTAAAGCTTGCAAAAGGGATACATTCAATGTTCCTGAAGCAGCCCATTCTCCATCTTTGTCATAAGCAAAACCTAGCTGGGAGGCATAGTGATTCAACACAATGTTCACTGGACAAATATCATAGGCTATTCGTTGGTTTTTCTTTTTAAAAGATACATTGGCAAAACCCCCGAGGTTGACACAATAGTCGTATTTACCAAAAAGCAGCTGATCCCCTATGGGTACTAAAGGCGCCCCTTGCCCTCCCAGTGCTACATCCTGCACCCTAAAATCGCAAACCACTGTTTGTTGTGTTTTTTTTGCCAAAAAGGGAAGGTTCCCTATTTGAAGCGTCATTCCTCTTTCAGGCTGGTGTAAAATGGTATGACCATGACTGCACACCGCATCCAGTTCTTTTAGCGCATGCTTTGTTATAAATAGCGATATCACTTCCGAAAGGTGTTCTGTGTAAGCTTCATTCAAGGACTGCAACCGTCCTTCAGAATAATGAATCGCTTCTTTTAAAATAACCATCCAATCTTCCGGATAAGGAATTGTTTCTGCAAATTCAATGGTAAAATTCCATGTTTCATTTTCAGAAACCTCAAAATGGCAATATGCCAAATCGATTCCATCCAAAGAGGTACCACTCATTACCCCTAAAACTTTATAGTTGTTTTTTATCATTTCCGTAAAAATACTAGCTTTTATTGAAAATCTGTTGGCAAAGAAGTATCTTTGCACTCATTTCGAAAACGATTTAGATAAAAGCAATAGATTATGGATTTTAGCCTTTCCGAAGAACACTTAATGATTCGCGACGCTGCGCGCGATTTTGCCAAAACTGAACTACTCCCCGGAGTGATAGAACGGGACATTCATCAAAAATTTCCTGCCGAACAGGTGAAGAAAATGGGGGAGCTTGGTTTCCTTGGAATGATGGTCGACCCAAAATACGGCGGCGGCGGAATGGATACCGTTTCTTACGTCTTGGCCATGGAAGAACTAAGTAAGATTGACGCTTCCGCATCGGTGATTGTATCGGTAAACAACTCTTTGGTTTGCTACGGATTGCAAGCCTACGGAAATGAAGAGCAAAAGCAGAAATACCTTACCAAATTAGCCACTGGGGAAGCCTTGGGCGCTTTTTGTTTGAGCGAACCTGAAGCGGGAAGTGATGCTACTTCACAGCGAACCACTGCTATTGACAAAGGGGATCATTATATCTTAAACGGTACCAAGAACTGGATTACCAATGGAGGCAGCGCCGATTATTATTTAGTGATTGCTCAAACCGATAAAGAAAAAGGGCATCGGGGCATCAATGCCTTTATCGTAGAAAAAGGCTGGGACGGATTTGAAGTGGGGCCTAAAGAGGATAAATTAGGGATTCGTGGAAGCGATACGCACACCCTCAATTTTAACGATGTTAAAGTTCCGAAGGAAAATAGGATTGGGGAAGATGGCTTCGGATTTAAATTTGCGATGAAAACCCTAAGTGGGGGACGTATTGGAATCGCCGCCCAGGCATTAGGAATTGCTGCTGGCGCTTACGAACTTGCCCGTGACTATTCTAAAATCCGTAAGGCTTTTGGCACCGAAATCTGTAACCACCAAGCGATTGCCTTTAAATTGGCCGATATGCACACCAAAATTGAAGCTTCCCGCCATTTGGTAATGAAAGCGGCGTGGGATAAAGACCAAGGAAACAATTACGACATGAGTAGTGCAATTGCCAAGCTGTATGCCTCACAAACCGCCATGGAGGTAACCGTGGAAGCCGTTCAGGTGCACGGGGGCAATGGTTATGTTAAAGAATACCATGTAGAACGATTGATGCGTGATGCCAAAATCACCCAAATCTATGAAGGCACCAGTGAAATCCAGAAGATTGTGATTTCAAGAGGGTTGTTGAAAGACTAAGAAACTTAGTGATATAAAACCAAAAGCCGTTCTATAGAGCGGCTTTTTTTATAGGAAGAAATTCCAAACAATCCCAAACCGGATAACGGCATCCCGATACGGATATCCGGGGGCAGCATAATGATTGTTGGTACTGTTGAACAACTGATTGATGTGTTCGTATTTAAAGAAAATACGCGTTTGCCGAATCTTCGCATTGAAGAAAATATCCACTAGTGGAAATCCGCCGAGCTCTTCCTGGTTTTGCACATAAAATTCGGCCAAGACCGGGTCGTACCCATTCATGTTGTAAGCGGTAAAATACTTAAAACCAATCCCGGTTTGGATAAAAGCTGCTTTCTGAAACCATTCGTCTTCAAAATACAGGGATTGCCGTGTGACAATTTGTGGAACATTAAATACCTCTTCCCCACTTAAAGCCTGTTGAAACAAAACCGTATTCATCAATCCAAATTTCCCGTACCTAAACTCCCGTTCGGCTTTCACTTTTAAATAATTAATGCGTTCACCAAATTGTTGTGGTGTAGGCGTGCTGTCGTTTTCCTTAATAGCAAAGTACGTGTAATCATCGATCCCCGTATAGCTCACGGAAGCCTTTAGTAATTTTTTGGAATCAATTTCAAAGAATAATTCCTGGGTTTTTACATTGTCATAATTGTTTTGCCAATTGTAATTCACATAATCACTTTGGTACAATAAAAAGTTGAAGTTGGGTGCCACACTATGGATTTTAATATGCGCTTTCACTGCATTTTCTTCATTAAATTGAAAAGCAGCACCGCCCAACAAATAATTTCCGTCAAATTCCCCAGAAACATTGATGGCCCCTTTTCCGAAGAGCGTAAAACCACGATATTCTTTTTCGTAAGAAGCACCCGCTTGGAGCAAGCTTCCCTTTAGCCTATTGGAAATTCGTCCATCTTCTAGCTCCAACACCGAATTATACCCGTAATTATAATTGGTGTAGCCAATAAATGCTGAAATTTCCCCTAAGAGGTCATTTTTGAAATCGGCATGCGCTTTCGCTTGAAAATCCTCTAGCTTGGTCGTTTTACGAAGGTTTTCGTTTTTATAAGTAGCTCCATACCCTTCAAAAGGAGCTTCCTGGCGGAATTCATAAAATTTATCTTCGTAACTTAAGGTAGTCCCTAGGGTTAAGACGGTATATTGCAAGCTATCTTTCTTCGGAAAGAGATCGTATTCCTGCCTTCCGAAGAACCGAAGCCCCTCCAATTTATTTTCAGCATCTTCAAAAAGTACATCCAGACGTCCTCGATCGTCAAATTCAGAATTGCCAGTTTCAAAAAGTAACATAGAATTTTCTGTAAGTCCGCCATTTTCCTGGTTCAGCACATCTTGCGCTGCAATATGCGCCTTGATTCGGTATCTTTTATTCTTGGTGAAATAATTGGTCGTAAACCTAAAATTACCCGTACTCGCTAAAATATGTTGGTATTGCCCTAAGGAGCGAACCCCTTTGTAAGCAATAGAAAAATTAAATTGTTCGCTAGTGTTAACGGTAAAAAATCCGTCCAGCTGCTGTCCTTGTTGAAATGCCGTTTTAAAATATAATTCGGTTAGAGGTGTAGGCACATGGTAATAGTAGATATCTTCCGCATCCAAATAGTTGAAATGATGCGATTGTGCTGCAAATAAAGGCTTCAGGTTTTCTTTATCGAAAGTATAGGCCAATGAATTATACGTTTGTCCCACATTGGCAAATGGCAAAAGTTCAAATCGGTCCCTTCGCAAATAATTGAATTTATAATCCTTAACAATACTTAAGGTGGTATCTACGTAAGTGGTATCGTTTTCCAAGGAAATGATTTTATACAACTCGATGGGAGGCTTTTTCGGTTTTTCTTCGGAAGGAGGCTGAAAACCACTAGATTTGTCCTGTGAAAACACAGTTGCCCAAGCGCTCAGAAAAAATAACAGCAAAAGAGTTTTCTTCATTCATTGGAAACTTAGACCGCAAAGGTATATTTTTAAACGGAATTGTATATTTTTAATTGCAATGCTTACACTTAAAATCCATCAAGATTTATTGGAATGTGGCACCGACGAAGCAGGCCGGGGCTGTTTGGCAGGGCCCGTAACTGCTGCTGCAGTGATACTACCCGACACTTTTTCACACCCTTGGTTAAACGATTCGAAACAACTTTCTGAAAAAAAAAGGGAAGAACTTCGCCCCATTATAGAACAAGAAGCCCTTTGCTATGCAGTTGCCCACGTCATGATGAAAGAAATCGATGAAATCAATATTTTAAATGCTTCCATTTTAGCGATGCACCGGGCCATTGGACAACTTTCGGAAACACCCCAATTTATTGCCATAGATGGCAACCGCTTTAAACCTTATGGGGCCATTCCCTATGAATGTGTGGTAAAAGGGGATGGAAAGTATTTGCATATCGCTGCCGCTTCAATATTGGCAAAGACCTATCGGGATGATTTTATGGCAAAGATTCACGAAGAACATCCCGAATACGGCTGGAACAAGAACAAAGGCTATCCTACCAAAACCCACCGAGAAGCCCTTAAGCAAATAGGCCCAAGCCCCTACCATAGAAAAAGCTTTCGACTACTCCCTGAGCAATTGAAACTAAATATCTGATCGTTTCCTATTTTAAGCTGTCTTGTTAAAAACCCGTCGATAAACTATTGTTAAGACATCCTCAATTTGAAGCATTCCTTCCTATTTTTGTGTATGCAATTGTTTAGAAATTTTTTTTTCGTCCTTATTCTTTTTTCATCGTTATGGGGCTGTGATACTTCCAGTAACCAAACGAAAACGGTTTTAGACTTTATTCCAGAAGGAACTCAAAAGGCTTTAAAAATTAGTCAGTGGGAAACCACCCAAACCGACTTTCTGGAAAATCCATTCTTGGCACAATTGCCCAATGAGCCTTTTTCGGAAATCATGGCTACCCATAAAGCCCTCTTTCGGCAACTTCAGTTTGAAGGGGAAATTTTATTTACCTTGGAGGAAAAAGATAGCAGCTCCCTTTTTACACTCATTGCGCCACAAAAAAACCTTTCATTTGCATCCGATTCGCTTCAAGGCTTTACTTCCGAAAAGAAAACCATTGGCGAAGCTGCCATTATAACGTGGAACGGTTCCCAACAAACCTATTACAGCTCAACAAAAGACAGCATCTACCTTTTAAGTAATTCAGAAAAAAACCTCCAAAATATTCTCTTGGGCGTTACAAAAAAAGATCCCCTGTTTTTGAAGGCATTGAAAGTAAAAAATACGGAAGCCTTGGTATATGCTGAAGACTTAAGAGACATTGCATGGGATAGCACGGCTGTAAACCTAGCAGCCAATGCTGCTTTCGAATTACAGTTATTGCCCGATGGTTTGATGGGCAATGGAGTTATTTTGGCAAACGACTCCGTTCCGCATTGGATGCACCTTTTCAAAAATCAGGTGCCTCAAAAAATTGATGCCCCTAAAGTGATTCCCGCCCAAGCCTCTAGTGCCATTTCGCTTGGCATTAGCAATTTGGAAATACTTCAAAAAAGCTTACGGACCTTAAAAAAAGATTCGTTGGACCTCCATCCAATTTTTGAAACAATTTCAGAAATCATTCAATTTAAAATGAATGAAAATAATACCATCGCCCTAAAAAGTTTGGACATAGAGCTTTCTATGGAGAACTTGGCCAAATACCTTTCCGAAAGTGGAGATTATCGAGGGGTTACGCAATATGCTTTCGATGGGGAAATTTCTTTATTTGACCCTTTTTACCCTATATTGAGCCCAACCAATACAATTGTTGTATTTACTTGGGATCATTTTATCATTTTTAGCGAATCTCAAGAAGATGCAGAGAAGATCGTTACTGCATTGGAGAATGAAACTGTCTTAGCAGCGACGACTTTTTATGAAAATGCCGTAACAGCATTACCGCAATCGGGCTCCCTTACTCAATACAACTTACAAGAAAAAAGCGACGGATTGCTTCCCTTCTTACTGGGTAGCAGGGATACTACAGCCAAAGGTTTTCCACTTACCATTACCCAACTGATTTACGATCGGGATTTTGCCCACCTTAACTTTGTAGCTAAAGAAGCTTCTGGACAAAAAGTTTCTGCCGGTTTGGTAAACCAAATAGCATCGGTTACTTTGGACCATGAACTTTTAACACCCCCTCAGTTCTTCACCAATCATTATACCTATGGAAAAGATATAGTTGTTCAGGATATTTCCAATCAATTGTATCTTATTTCGGCCAATGGGAAAGTTCTTTGGAAGAAAACCCTGGATGGCCCCATTCTTGGGAAGATTAATGAAGTAGACATCCTACGGAATGGTAAAAAGCAATTGGCCTTTGCCACAACCCATAGCCTTTACATACTGGACAGGAATGGGGATGCCGTGGCTCCATTTCCGAAGAAATTCAAAGATAAAATTACCCAACCCCTTTCGGTTTTTGACTATGACAATAACCGAAAATACCGCTTTGTGATCACGCAAGGAGAAAAAGTGTATATGTATGATCGTCAAGCTAAAAGTGTGGACGGGTTTACCTTTAAAAAAGCAGGTTCTAAAATAGTACTGCCGCCGCAACACATACGAATTGGCAACAAAGACTACATCGTTATTGCTGAAGAAAAAGGAACTTTAAACATCTTATCCAGAACAGGAAAATCCCGCGTAACGGTAAATAAAACATTTTCCTTCTCTGAAATACCTATTGAAAAGGAAGGATTTGAATTTGTTGTAATTACCAAAGACAACTCGAAAGTAACAATATCCCAAAACGGAAAGGTAAGCACTCAAAAATTAAATGTTTCCAACAACTATTGGTTTACCATATTAGGAACCACTAAAGTGACCTTAGACGATAACTTAATGCGGATTAACGGCAAACTTACCGAGCTACCCATTGGAATTTACAGTCCTCCTCAAATTTTTTCCGTAAATAGAAATACCTATGTAGCCATTACGGAAACAGAAGAAAACAAAGTGTATGTTTTTGACAAGTCGGGTAAGCTACTTTCCAATTTTCCAGTGTATGGAATGGGGTTGATAGATTTAGGAGACGCCAACAAAAACAAAAAGTTGAATATGGTCGTTGCAGGGCAAAACAAGGAGCTCATCTTATATCAGTCTAATTAATTTAGGAATTGTTTATCTTTAGCTCTATTCAACTACTACGAATGAGGGCTTTATTTTTATTACTTCTACTGGTGCTTTCAGGATGGGTTCGCTGCCAAGAAGGAACGCTAGATACTGCTTCTATTTCTTCTGAAGACGCTCTTGTCCTTAAAAATCTGAAAAACAAAGTAGCCCAGTATATAAACACTCAGCCGGATAGTGCTTTTTATTTTTCCAGAAAAATGAAAGCATTGGCTTTGGAAAGAAAATACCCTAAAGGTGTTTCTGAAGCCTATTACCTAATTGGGCAATGTTTTAAAAGAATCCAGAAAACAGACTCGGCTATTCACTATTTTAAAACCTCCTTAGCACATTCACAAAACATTCATGATTCTCACGGAGAAGCTAGAGCCTACAACAGTCTATGTCGCACTTATTACCTTACAGGAGACATGGATGCTTCTATTGAAGCATGCCAAATGGCCATAGAAATTTCAAAAGAACTGGAAGAGTCCATTCCTATCATTTTTGCAGACTCCCATACAGCATTGGGTACAGCATATGCGCGACAGAATAATTTGGAAGAAGCCATTAAAGCTTTTCTTACGGTAGATTCTATTCATAAGGCAATTCCCTTGCGGCCCGATGTCATTGCTGCAGCCTACCAAAATTTAGGAAATATCTATCTCGAATTAGAAGATTACGACACTTCAGAATTATACTGCCTTAAAGCGAATCAAGAATTTATGAAGTTAGGCCCTGCAGCCAACTATTACCTTAATACGACCAATGTATATTTAGGGCAGGTGTATTTTTATAAAGACGAACTTAAGAAAGCCGATAGTCTATTGACATTGTGTTATACCTTTTTTTCAGAAATCAATGACGAACGTACTACTGGGGAAGTAAGCACCTATTTAGGACAATTGAAGCTAAAAGAGTCTAATTTTAAAGAAGCTGAAACCTATTTTAAAGAAAGTTTTAATCTTCATAAAAAGAACAACCGAAGTTATGAGGCCTCCTTAAATGCTTTGGAACTCGCTAAAGTAGCTTTAAAAAAAGATAGCCCAGAGCAAGCGATTGGGTTTTTGGAGGAAGTGACCCAATTAAACCTATCCAGTAATAATAGCCAAGTATCACAAGACGCAAATGAATTATTTGCGATAAGTTATGCCGCTTCAAACAACTACAGAAAAGCTTTTGAATACCAACAAAAAGCCACGGCCTTGAAAGACTCCATTCAAAATGTGCAAAGTGCCGAAAAAATAAAGGAAATTGAAGCCCAATACCAAACTGAAAGCAGGGATAGGGAGATTCATTTACTCACGTCTAAAAATGAGCTGGTAGAACAGCAAAAGAACAACCAGCGGAACATTTTTATTGCCGGCTTAGCATTTACTTCACTTTTGGGGCTTTTCTTCTTTTTTCAATATCGAAGCAGGCAGAAAACCAATAAAAAACTTCAAGAGATAGACAAGGCAAAGTCTACTTTCTTTGCCAATATCTCGCATGAGTTCAGAACTCCGTTAACCCTCATTAGAGGCCCTATAGAGGATCAATTGGACCAAAAAGATACAACGCCAAACGAGCGAAGAAATTTATTGATAGCCAAAGCCAATTCGCAACGACTGGAACTTCTTGTGGAGCAACTTTTGGCCCTCTCAAAATTGGAGAGCGGGGACATCAAGCTGCAAGTTCAACCTGGAAATCTTGGACAGTTTATTAGGGTACAGATAGAGGCATTTTCGTATTTGGCCCAGGAAAAGAATTTGAAAATAAACTATACTGAAAATGAGCTTGCAGAGTCACAATGGTTTGACAGGGATGCCTTCGGAAAAATCTTGTTCAATCTTTTGGGAAATGCCATAAAGTATACTTCAGAAAATGGCGATATTGAAATCAATGTCCGACAAATAAACTCGTTGCTTCATTTGAAAATATCCAACACCGGAAGTTATTTGAGTCCGGAGCAACAACAAAAAATATTCACCCGATTTTACCAAACCCACCCAGAAAACCCCGGAACCGGAATAGGTTTGGCACTCACAAAGGAACTCACAGAACTTCACAAAGGACATATTTCAGTAAGCAGTAAGCGTGGGGGACTAACTGTTTTTAGTTTGGAAGTCCCCGTAGATAAATCGGCTTTCGATGTGACCGAAATTCTTTCCGAAAGGTTGCATGAAGAAGAAAACCCCAATTATACAGAATCGGTCGTCATGGAAAATAATTTGGCACAACCCAACGACGCCCCTATCATCCTAATTGTAGAGGATAATGACGAATTACGCAACTACATAAAATCCTTATTTGAAGGCACCTATGAAATTCATGTTTCCAAAGATGGTGCAAACGGATTTGAAATGGCCCTTAAGCTAATTCCTGATATTGTGGTAAGTGACGTCATGATGCCTGTGGAAGATGGTTTTTCCCTTACTGCTAAATTGAAACAGCATTCCCTCACCTCTCACATTCCTGTAATTTTACTTACCGCAAAGTCTGAAACCCATGATCAATTAACAGGAATAGAAATAGGTGCCGACGCTTACATCACAAAACCTTTTGGTTCAAAGATTTTGAAGGCCACCGTTCACAATCTCATTGAAAACCGAAGAAAACTTCAAAAGCGGTTTGCCCAAGAAGTGATTTTGAAGCCAAAAGAAATAGCCATTTCCAATGCAGATGAAGAATTTTTGGAAGCCCTTCAGAAGGTATTGGATGAATATTTAACGCAATCCGACTTTTCCGCAGAAACCTTCAGCAAAAAAATGCATGTAAGCCGAATGCAATTGCACCGAAAGCTAAAAGCCCTTACAGGACAATCTACGAGTGAATTTTTAAGAAGCCAGCGTCTTAAATTGGCGATTACCCTATTGCAATCCAACAAAGCCCCCATTTCTGAAATCGCCTATGCGGTTGGCTTTAACGACCCTTCCTATTTTACGCGATCGTTCAAACAGGAATTTGGTTGTCCTCCTTCAGATTTTGTCGCATAAAACCCTCCCATCTTCTTTCGAATGTACCCAATTTACTAGGATTGTTACATATATGATACGATTGGGTACAATAGTGAAAGTCTTTTTTTAATCCTAAAGTTACATTTGGATTGAAAATAGATTCCATCGCAATGAAGAAACAGTACGATGTACAAATTGGCACTATTGAATCTGCCCCTTTTTATCAAATTAACCTCAACATCAACCACTTACAAAAGGGTATTTATACCCTAAAAATTATACATAAAAACAAAGTCATTAAAAAAACAACCTTTAAAAAATGAAGACTATAAAAACCTTACTCATCCTTTTCCTTTTTAGCATTCCTTGCCTCCTTTCCTGTAACGACAAAGAAAAAAAAGCGAGCGACCCCAACGTAGAAGAGTCGGCAGCTTCCAATAAGGAAAAAAAATCGTCAAATACGATCGAATTAAAACAACATGGGGATTATAGTTCATTGCTCAATGCAGGGCGAAGAAATTGCAGTTATATCACGGCCAATGATATCGCCGCTGCACTGGATATAGACATTGGCGCTATCGAGGATACTTCCTCAAGTGGCTTTTGTAATTTCAAGATAACGTTACCAGACCAATCCCTTTGGACCCTTTCTACTACCTGGTTTTCCATGTCGAGAGAGCACATTTTACAAGAAATTAAAAGCTTTTACAACCAAGACAATCCTTTAAATGCGCAAGTGAGTGCCACAGGCGACACCCATTTATGCATACATCCCTTCAATAACTGGCTTATTCTCTACAATCCTAATTATGAGGGAGCCGTGCAACTTAATTACTGTTCGGTTATAGAATGCAGGGACTTGGATAGTAACCAAAAAGAACAACGGAAGGAAATGGCCATTTCGTTAGCTAACTATTTACTGAAAAAACATCAAAAGTAACTTCCTATGAAACGCGCTCACTACTTTTTAATTACTTTGTTTTTATTGACAATAATGCCAAAACTAACCGCACAACCTTTCACGCTTGATGAGGAAATAAAGCCCCAATTATTGGAGTTAAGAGACAACCCTCAAGGAGAAGGTGCCAAGGGCCTTGTAACCAATGCCACTATCCAGGATAAGGATCAATACTTTTATGTGAAAGGACATGACATGTTCCAATTTATAGATGTGTTTGTTTTCAGCAATTATGGAGATCCTGAATTCAAGGTAAATTTGGTAAATGATACTTGGAAAGACATTCAAGATTCGCAAAACTCAAAAACTTCTGAAAAAGGCGTCATGCATTTCAAGTTTCGTTCTCAAGGAAGTTTTGGGCTTCAGGTGTTTCCGGGCAATGAAACTATAAATTATACGATTGTCGTCAATGCCAGTGAACCTTCAAAGGAATTTTTAGGATCTGCTTTTAAAAAAATCACCAAAAAGGATATAGGGGATTCCGAAGAAATCACTTCAGAAAACAACAGCCAAGAATCCCAAACCAATTACATCCTATACATTATTTTAGGAGTGGCACTGCTGGTGATAGGGTTTTTAGCAGCCAAGCTTAGTAATAAAAATAAAGTGGGAATATTGATTTTCCTGCTATTCAATAGTGTTTCCATAAGCGCTTACAGTCAGTCCTTAGATGAAATCACTTCTTTCGACATAGAGGATATTGTGGGTGAAGAATATAATGATTGGTTAGAAGAACACGGGGAAACCCTTTTGGAAGAAGGTGCCTCGGCTATGAACGATTTGGAAGAACGATTGGACCGATTGGATTTTGTTGGAAAAAAAATCAAAGAATTGAGTCCGTATAAAAAACTAAAGGAGCTAAAAGATTTATACGATTCGTACAAAGGAATATCCGCTTGTATAGATGCCGCCCCACCTCCAGGAATGCCAAAAATACCCAGCTTCTGCGATACCAGTGATTGCGAGATGTGCTTTGTGAATGCCCGTAGGGATTTTGAGGAAGTTCGCTATCTCTTTGTAAAACTACAGGCCATCTATAAATGCACCATGAAATTTACCAATGCTGCCGTTTCTTTTGGAGACAATGTATCGGGCGTACATGGCGTATCTGGGCTGGCTTGGCAAAATCAGAAATTCAAAATCTTGAAATCGGTTGAGGAACTTAAAAAATCCTATGACAAAAAGTACCAAGAGTTATTGGTGGAAATGCAAAAAGCGCTCATGGAATTGAACGATTGCGAGGCCGAACATGGCATTCCAGATTGGTACGATCGTTTTGGCTATATGTACTATGACTTTACCAAGAACCAATACCAAAGAAATGATTAAGTATGCCATTTACATAGTAGTCGGACTTTTCCTTTTCATTTCCTGCGGAAATTCTTCCGAAGGGAAAAAAGAGAGCGCACCCTTGAATAGTAATGATATATCTTCTTCTGAAACGGAAGAAAACGACCTCTTTTCAGGATTGGAAGAAGATGGCTGGGAAATGGACGAAGAAACCCAAAAGGGATTGGAACAATTGGATGCCTTTCTTGAGGGAGTGGAAAGTTTCTCTGCGGAAATGAATTATGAACTGTTATTACATAAAAAGCAATTAAGCAAAGAAGAGTTTCAAGCAACCCTTGAAACCATCAACAAGGAACGTATAGGGCAATCGAAAGCTATAGATCCAAAAACTGAAGCCACAGCGTATGCTGAAGCATTTCAAAGCAAAATGAAAGATGCTGGGGTAGCCATGACGCTAGAAGAAGCAGAAGCCTTAGTCCTTGCCTATCACGAAAAGGAAGATCAGAAACTTACCAGCAAGTACAACCGAATTGAAACAGAAAAAGAGATTCATAAAGTCCTGCAAAAAAACCTTGGCGATCGTAAGGCTGGGTTTTTGGAGGAGAACCTTTCCAACTATCAAAATCAAAACAACAAAGAACGGGTCCAAACGCTTAGAAAATTGGCCGTGAGCACTTCTGAAAAGGAAACAAGGGAGGCTTTGAAAGCGTATTATGGAATTTCGGAGGAAGAACTTTCGCTGTTGGAACAATTTCCCAAGGTATTGGAAAAGCTCCCTTCTGAAAAAGCAGCCATCGCTTTGGGGGAATATCAAATCCCAAAAGCCATGGAAACGTACCTTACTTCTGGGAAAGCCTCCTCCAATTTCAAAACCATTGTAGAAAAAGCGCTACAGCAAAAAGAGCAACTTTCCGATCAGTTTTTGGTGGAAGCTCGCAAGGCACGAAAACAATTTTATAAAAAGAATCCCAATTGGATACAAAACGATAAGAGTACAGACAACACTTATATTGATGAACGCGGTCATTTTGTGTTTCTCCCACTTGGGGATGTATCCTTTGCAGATGCTATTGTGTCCCAAAAATTAGGAACCGCTGGCGCGAATGCAGAAGGGATATTGGGACCCCCAGATATGTCCACAAAAAGATTCCATGAAGTAGATGAAAAAATATGCAACCTTGGACGCAAAGGGCAAATTACATTGGCCTTTACGGATAATTCCTTGGCAAATGTAAAAGGTCCCGATTTATATGTCTTTGAAATGGGGGCCATCGAACCTACCAATCTTGAGATTTCCAAAGATGGGTCCCACTGGATCGCTGTGGGTCAAATTAAGGGAGGTACTGCCCTAGTAGATATTGAACCTTTTGTTAAACCAGGAGACAACTTTAATTTTATTCGGCTCACCGACTTGGAGACCAGTAGTGGTATCCCCGGGGCTGATATTGATGCCGTTGCAGCGATTGGAGGCGCTATGCTACTCACTTTGGATAGTGCCGTATTGTTTGATTCTGGCTCCTATACTTTAAAGGAATCGGCCCGAAAGGAATTGCAGAAACTTGTAGAAAAAATCAAAGCTTTTCCCTCTGGAACCATCACCATCAATGGCCATACGGATAATGTTGGGAAACCGTCTTCCAATCTACAACTATCAGAAAATCGGGCTGTTTCGGTTGCTTCGGTGATTCAAAATCTTTTAGGGGACAACTATCAGTATCAAATTCACGGATATGGCGACCAACAACCCATCGCTCCCAATAACACCCCAGAAAACAAACAAAAAAACAGAAGGGTGGAACTATTGGTGACTCCTACAATTCAGTAATCTAACTTATAAAAACAAAACTCATGAAAAAACAAACATTCTTACTAACCATGCTCCTTTTATTTGCCTTCACCGTATTTGGGCAAAATTGTAGCACTTTTTATCCGCTAGAAAAAGGAACACAGTTTCAAATCACGAATTATAATAAAAAAGGAGCCGTAATCACTACCGCTAGCCATCGTGTGAGTACTGTTAAAAATTCAGGTGGAAACACTGAAGCAACGCTCACTACTGAAATGAAAGATGAAAAAGGAAAGGTTATTACAGAAGGGGAATACACCATCCAGTGTAACGGAAAGGAAGTATCCCTGGACGTAACCTCATTGTTAAGCCCCGATCTCTTTCAGCAGTTTGAAGGAATGGAAACCGATATTAAGGGAACCAACGTGGTGATTCCAAATACCCTAACGGAAGGACAAACCTTACCCGATGCTTCTATGGAGATGAAAATTGATATGGGGGGAATCCCTATGAATATGACCGTTTTAATGACAGACAGGAAAGTATTGGGAACGGAGAGCGTTACGACTCCCGCAGGGACTTTTGATTGCTATGTGATTGGCTATACTTCCACGGTTAAAATGGGCATGAACAGAACCGGAAGCGCCAAACAATGGTTGGCGAAAGGCGTGGGTTTGGTAAAACAAGAAGACTATAATAAAAAAGGAAAGCTAACCGGTAGTGCGCAATTAACGGAATTTTCAAAACCCTGATTCAAAAAAGATCTTCCTGTGGAAGAAGGAAAGGCTAATTATATAAATGACCTTGTTGCTTTATGAAGCACTTCTGCTTCAAACAATTGGGCAAAATGTTTCAGTAATTTTTCCTTTACTTCTTCCATGGAAACTTCAGGCTTCCCCAATTCTACATGTAACGAAGTAACCGATTTACCTTTAATTCCGCAGGGAATCATATGGTCAAAATACCCTAAATTGGCATTCACGTTTAGGGCAAAACCGTGCATGGTTACCCAGCGACTCGCGCGAACCCCCATGGCACAAATTTTACGGGCAAAAGGCGTCCCTACATCCAGCCAAACGCCAGTCTCTCCTTTACTTCTTTCGGCTTTTAAGCCGTATTCGGCCAAAGTAAGAATCACCATTTCTTCCAAAAAGCGAAGGTATTTGTGAATATCGGTAAAGAAGTTTTCCAAATCCAAAATGGGATACCCTACAATCTGTCCAGGGCCGTGGTAGGTAATATCCCCTCCCCGATTGATCTTATAAAACGTGGCATCAATTTCCTTCAGCTTGGCTTCATCGATCAATAAATTGTCGAAATCGCCACTTTTTCCTAAGGTATATACATGGGGATGTTCTACAAATAGAAAGTAATTAGGGGTTTCGAGGGAAAGATTTTCCCTTCGGTTTTTAATTTTAAGATCCAGAATTTCCTTAAAAAGCTGTTCTTGATAGTCCCAAGTTTCTTTATAATCCTTCTTTCCTAAATCCTGTAGCTGTACGTTTTTATTCAAAATTTTATTCTTTTTCCAAAACAACCTCAATATCGAGAACGTCTGGATTCTTCATATAGTCTATAAAATTTCTTTGTAATTCCAAGGTTTTTCCATCGAGGGAAAAGGTAGCGTCTTCGACACTGGTGCTTTTTATTTTACGTGGAAACGTATATTTTACTTTATAGGTAATGCCCGACATGAATGCTTCAGCTTGTTTCAAACTATCTACTTGCGCCTTGTGTTTGGCTACATCCTTAATAAAGGCATCCCTTTTAAACGTTCCTTTTTTATACGTGTACGAAACCCCAATTACTTCTTCATCACTTTGCTTATCTTCGGAAGGGCTTACATTGGCTCCAGGAACTAGAGACTCACTCTGCTCAAAACCTTTCATAAGGTCATTGGCTTCTGCTACATCTTTAAATTCAGTGAAAATATCGATGACCATTTCTTTGGTTTCTGGGTCGGTCACCATATGCATTTTATAGTTTTCCATTTTTTTAAGTCGCTCCTGCTCTTTCGCCGGGAGCTTTGAAATACTATCTTTCTTGGCTTCCAAAATATCTTTGAAAGCAATGATGGTGTCCTGTTTTACCATAGAAGAGTCTTGAGCCATTTCGCCGCTAAAAGCCATCATTTCGCTTAAATCGACACTCAAGCTCATTTTCCCGCTCCCATCTTCCTGAAGCACCATGGTTTCAGTGAATTGACAGCTTACAAGACTTACGGAAACAAAAAGTAGGACTAAGAATTTTTGTATCATGATATTATCGGTTAGGGTTATTCAGAATAATTAAGGCAGCAATCACACCCGGTATCCATCCACAGAGGGTTAAAATTAAAACAATTACAATTGAACCGCAGCCTTTATCAATTACAGCCAGTGGTGGGAACAAAATAGAAAGCAATACTCTCCAAATACTCATACTACAAAATTAAGATTAATATTCAAGGTATAAGTCGTTTGCCAGCTATTTTGTTACAACTTGCCATTTTTAGCTATCTTCGTTCCGCATGAAAACTATAATTTCCATCCTTGTATTTTTGGTGGGCCTTTCCGGTTGGGCGCAATATGATTTTTCAGGAAAAGTGAGTTCCGACTTTCAGGAAGGAAAGGTATACCTTTCCATGATCGAGGACTACCGAAAATTATCTGGCGTGTATCGAGAGCAGATTTTAAATGAAACAGTCCCCGATAGTTTGGGCTCTTTTCATTTTACGGGAGACAATCTTCCTTCGGAAAACAAGATCTACCGAATTCACATCGATACCTGTTCGGAAGCAGAGCAACCGCTTAATCATTTTTCGGGACATTGTGCCAATAGCAAGGAAATTCTTTTTGTGGCCCACAACCAAGACACCCTCGATTTTCCTTTCAACAGTAATGAGGAAATGTTTTGTAAGGTGATTTCGAAAAACCCTAAATCGGAAGTATTCCTAAAAATAGACTCCCTTAAAAACGACATGAAGTTTGCCTTTGCCACCTATCAAAGTGAAGCCAATAAAAAACTGAATACCGAAAAGTGGTTCCATAAACTTCAGGAGTTTGGGGATTCTTTACAAGACCCCATCGCGCAGCTGTATATTTACGCTTTTATAAGTGATCGAAGCAACGAATTCCACAGTCACTATTTAGAGGATTTAAAAGCAAATCCTTATTACGATCAATTACTTTCAAAACTCGAAGAAGCATATCCCAACGCTTCCTATACCCAGCAATATGAAGCCGAATTGAATGCCGATAAATACCTCATCAATCGAGATCACACCCCTTGGTGGCTCTATTTTATAATTGCTTTTGCCCTACTTTCCATAATGATTAATTTTTATTTGATAGGAAAATGGAGGCAACTTCAGAAATCATCAAAAAACAAAATACTTCTTTCCCCTCAAGAGGAAAAAATAAGAAAATTAATCCTTGAGGATAAAACCAATAAGGAAATTGCCGAGACCCTTTTTGTGAGTGTCAGCACTGTAAAAACACATATTAACAACCTTTATAAAAAACTCAACATCAATTCTAGAGAAGAACTTAAAAATCTGTAATAAAACAATTTACGAAAATTAATACGGGGGTCTAGTCCCTTTTTCAACCCTTTGTTTTTATTTTTTTAAAAAACTTATTTGAAAGTTTGTCTTGTATAACTTTAAAATCATAACACATGAATTACTCATTCAAAAAAACCATTTCCCTTACTTTTTTATTCGCTCTTTCCTTAGTGATGACCACATTAGGATTCTCCCAAGAAGGGCTCAGTACACAAAAGGCGGGCACTTTCTCTTTTGATACTGAAGAAATAGACTACGGTACCATTCAACAAAATGCCGATGGGGTAAGAACATTTTCCTTTACCAATACGGGAAATGCACCTATTGTAATTAGCAATGCAAAAGGTTCTTGCGGCTGCACGGTCCCTACCATTACCAAAAAAGTAGTAGAACCGGGGGAAACCAGTGAAATTAAGGTGAAGTACGACACCAAAAGATTAGGACGCTTCAGTAAAACCGTGACGCTAACCTCTAATGCTTCTGAACCCAAAAAGTTGTTGCGTATTAAAGGGAACGTCGTTCAAGGAAAAGACGATTCCAAATAAGCTTCTCTAAATTGTTGTATGCTATTGTAAGTAAATAATGTAATTTTGCAGCTTAGGTAAAAAGCCTAAGAATGTTTCAAAAATTACAATAGCATGCAACTTTCTGAACTTGAAATCGTACGAAGAGAAAAACTGAAGCAATTGCGTGATATGGGCATCGACCCTTATCCAGCAGCGCTGTATCCCGTTACCCACACCACTCAAAAAACCAAACAGGATTTCGAGGAAGGAAAGCAAGTTACCTTAGCGGGAAGATTAATGTCGCGCCGCATCCAAGGAAAGGCTTCTTTTGCCGAATTACAGGATGCCGAAGGCCGTATCCAAGTCTATTTTAATCGTGATGAAATTTGCACAGGGGAAGACAAAACCCTGTACAACGAAGTGTACAAAAAGTTGCTCGATATAGGTGACTTTATTGGGGTTGAAGGCGAACTTTTTAAAACCCAAGTGGGTGAAAAAACCGTGATGGTTAAAAATTTCACCCTGCTATCAAAGTCATTAAAGCCCCTTCCACTACCTAAAACCGATAGTGAAGGAAATGTGCATGACGAATTCAATGATCCTGAGCAACGCTACCGCCAACGATATGCCGACCTTGTAGTAAACCCTCATGTAAAAGCCGTTTTTGAAAAAAGAACACGTCTTTTTAACGCCATGCGTAATTTCTTTAATGAACGAGGCTACTTTGAGGTAGAAACACCTGTTTTACAACCCATTCCCGGAGGTGCCGCCGCGCGCCCTTTTGTAACCCACCATAATAGTCTGGACATTCCATTATACATGCGGATTGCCAACGAATTGTATTTAAAAAGGCTTATTGTCGGCGGATTTGACGGCGTGTACGAGTTTTCTAAAAATTTCCGAAACGAAGGAATGGACCGTACCCACAATCCCGAGTTTACCGCAATGGAAATTTATGTGGCGTATAAAGATTACAACTGGATGATGGACTTCTGTGAGGAGTTGTTGGAATATTGTGCCATTCAGGTAAATGGTACCACCAAAGCTACTTTCGGTAGCCACGAAATAGACTTTAAAGCTCCTTACCCCAGAATTAGTATGGCCGACGCCATTAAAGAGTATACGGGTTTTGACATCAATGGAAAAACCGAAGCAGAAATTCGAAAAGCGGCCGAAGACCTAGGTGTGGAAGTAGACAACACCATGGGAAAAGGAAAGTTGATTGATGAAATTTTTGGGGAGAAGTGTGAGGGTAATTTCATACAGCCTACCTTCATTACCGATTACCCCAAAGAGATGAGCCCGCTGTGTAAGGAACATCGCGATAATCCTGAGCTCACCGAGCGATTTGAGTTAATGGTCTGCGGAAAGGAAATCGCAAATGCGTATAGTGAACTGAACGACCCAATAGATCAACGCGAACGATTTGAAGCACAATTGAAGCTGGCCGATCGGGGCGATGAAGAAGCGACGCAATTTATCGATTACGATTTTTTACGTGCTTTGGAATACGGAATGCCCCCTACCTCCGGAATGGGGATTGGGATGGATCGCTTAATTATGTTCCTTACCAACAACGCCTCCATTCAAGAAGTCTTGTTTTTTCCGCAAATGAAACCTGAAAAACAAGCACCAAAAGTAGACTTAAACGAGGAAGAAAAAGCAGTGCTGGCCCTGCTTCAAAAAGCAGAGAAGTTGCCGTTGGAAGATTTAAAATCGCAAAGTGCCCTAAGTAACAAAAAGTGGGATAAAACCATTAAAGGGCTCACCAAGAATAAGTTGGCCAAAGTGGAAAAAACCGAGGAGGGATTATTTGTAGAAATTTTATAAATTTCAGCCTTAATAAAAATTTTATGAGTTTGATTATTCAAAAGAAGGAAGAAGACTTCAATATGTTCGATTGGTGGAAAAGGGCCTTTATTGACAACTACGCCAAGTTTGATGGCCGCGCACGGAGGTCTGAATATTGGTACTTTACCCTTTTCAATATTATCATTACCGTTCCCTTAATCACACTATTTGTAGTGTTATCTGATTCTGGAGGAACTTCTGAAATTGTTTCCTTAATTTTTGTAGCGCTATTGGGACTAATTGTGTTAGCACTGTTCATCCCTAGTATTGCGGTAGCGGTAAGGAGGCTTCATGATACCGGGCGTTCGGGTTGGTGGTATATTATAGGGATGATTCCTGTGGTAAGTTATGTAGGGAGTATCGTTTTGTTGGTTTTCTATTGCACCGACAGTCAGCCCGGCAGAAACAAATGGGGCCCTAACCCCAAGAAACCGGAACATAATGAAATCGACCAGATAGGAACGGAATAAAAAAACACCACTCAGAAATCCTCCATATTGGCTTTGGGGACCGGTATCCCTACCGATATCTGAGTGGTGTTACTACCAACCTAAAACTATTTTCTAAAAATACCTTGAAACCCTTTGGCATCAAAACAATGCCTATCGGCTTTTATAAATAACCGGGCTATTTTTCACCAACCTTACTTAAAAACTCCATATCATTTTCAACGGTTAGCAGTAAGATACTGGTCGCGGTACAAAACACAGGACTGGTAATGCAGTGGTGACCGTTCCAACTTCCGTCCCTGTTCTGGATTTTTAAAATACGACCGCTCATACTGTCATACCATTTTTTCCAATCTTCATCCTGGTTTACCACCATAGACTCCCCAGTTTGTAAAAAGCTTAAGAATTCTTCTCCACCATTATTGCCGAATCCGTTGAGCACCTCTTCCTGCTGGGCTTTATTTTTACCCGATTGGTATACTTGGTAAGAGGTATTGTATTCCATCGCCTCTGTTTCTGAATAGCCAATTTTTTTAAGGTTATCCACCGTAACGGGTGCATCGTTAGTTAACACACCTTCTTTTTTGGCCTTTTTAATAGCCTGTTCTACCACACGGGCTTCCTTGGCACTGGCACGCACACTGTTACTTACCGAATACAACATGACCCCGGCTCCATCTTCCGTTTTAATGTTTCCGGTTTCCGCATCATAATTGTCCTTTTGATATTGTTTGGAACGCTCTATTACTTCATCATTTACCGTAACCCCTACGGCATCTGCCGATTCCAAAGCGCTTAACGCCAACCCACTTTGCAGCACGCCGGCCCAACCCGCTCCAGACTGCTTACCGGAGGTGTCGGTATTGGCCTCAATTTTGGCCACGCAAATATCCAAGCATCGGGTAACCCGCTTTTTATCTATGCCTTTTAAATCGCGATCCAAAAGATTGGCTAAAAGTTGAGCAGTAAGTACCGCATCAATATTTTGCCCTAATTTGGTTTGAATTTGTGTACCCCGTACCTCAGTAATATATTTCGCAGACTTTGGAGTGTTCTCTACCGTTTCCAATAAGTATTGAAGGGCCCCTTTTAAATTATCCGCATATTTTCCTGCCTCTAAAGTGATGCCGCTCCGTAAAAAAGCTTGCGCCACCATGGCCGTCGTCGCCGGGTCTGCTTTTACCGCATGCGGATCACGAACATGTTGTGCGTTATGGCTGCCAGCACCATACCCTCCGGAAGGCAATTGTGCTTCCTGAAGCCAAGCAAGCCCATCGCGAACCGACAGGGATAGATTTTCAGAAGTAAGGAAGACTTCAAAATTTTGGGAAGACTGTTCCCCCATTAACGTCATAAATACACAGCCATCTATAGGCTCTAACACCCGTTGTGTTTCAGCATAATTGCTGCTTGGATTTTCTAACGAAAGCCATAAAGCCAATGAGAAAACTGGGATGGCTACTAAAACAAGTTTACTTTTCATGATATTTTTTATTGAATTCCTTCCGAAAATAGCTTCAGAAACAAAAACACAAAACACCATTTTAGGGAACCGTCCTTTTCAATGAGGGAAAGAGACTTTCTACTCGCTTAACAAATATTTATCATCTACCCCATTAAACTTTACGGCAATATGCAGGTCATAAGAATGTTGAATTTTAAAACTTGAAAAAATGAAAAACGTATTTTTTATGTGTTTCCTACTACTAGGAATAGCGCTACAAGCACAACCTGGTCATGGACCAGAGGAAGGAAGGAAAGCACGAAAGGAAATGAGGGATCAAATGAAAAACCTCACCCCACAACAAAAAGCCGAGTTGAAAACCAAACGCATGGCATTACATTTAGACCTTTCTGAAGCACAACAGAAAGAAGTTCAAAAAATACTCTTGGAAAGGGAAGAAAAGTTTGAAAATCTGAGAAATGAGAAAAACAAAGAAAGGGAACTCTCTAAAGAGGAACTATTTGAAAGAAAAAGCGATATGCTAGACGATCAGATTGCCATGAAACAACAAATGAAGTCAATTTTAACCGAAGCGCAGTTTGCTAAATTTGAAAAAATGAAGCAGAAAAGACAAGATAAAAGGAAACACTTTCAAAAAGGCAGAAATCGTTAATTAAATTTTGGCTTAGTTTTTGGATTGTTATTTGTAAAATAGTTACTTTAGTGACTTTAAAAACAGCAAATACCATGAAAAATTTAGTAAAAATTGCATTGTTTTCTTTTGTAATGATCCTTGGAATGGGCTCTATGACTGCGCAAACCCTGCAGCAAGACCAAAACAGTCCAGAAGTTGTTGCAAAACAAAAAACAGCAAAGCTTAGTGAAATGTTGAATCTTACTGGGGATCAGCAAAGAGCTGTATTCCGTGCTTTAGTGGTGAAAGAAAACAATTACAATAAATACGTAAATGGAAAAGACGCCAAAAGTGCAGAGGTAATGGCCGCTAAGAAGAAACAAGATGAAATCTTGGAAACTTCTATGAAAAAGGCACTTACCAACGATCAATTCCAAAAATGGAAAAGTTTGAGCAATCAATAAGCATTTTCAATGATCATAAAAAAAGCTCCTAAATTGGGAGCTTTTTTATAGGAGTTGTTTTGACACCCTTTCACAAGCTTGTATCGTCTTATCTAAGTCTTCATAAGTTAGTGCATCACACAGAAACCAGGTTTCATAGGCACTGGGTGCTATGTAAACCCCTTCTGCCAACATTCCGTGGAAAAACTTTTTGAAAGCCTCTCCCTGTGCAGCTTGTGTCGCCGTCTCAAAATCTACCACAGGAGTTTCCGAAAAATGAACTGATATCATTGAGCCCACCCTATTAAACGTATGAGGTACTTTGTTTTTTATAAGCACTGCTTCCAACCCATTATGTAAATAAGCGGTTTTCTTCTGAAGGGAGTCAAAAACCTGCGGATTCTCATTCAGCTCTGTAAGCATGGCTAATCCCGCAGCCATGGCTAAAGGATTTCCACTTAAGGTACCAGCTTGATATACAGGACCTTCTGGAGCTAAGTGCTTCATAATTTTTTCCTTAGCAGCAAAGGCTCCCACTGGTAAACCCCCTCCTATCACCTTTCCGAAGGTAACAATATCGGCTGCCACCCCAAACAATTCTTGAGCCCCCCCTTTAGCGAGTCGGAAGCCAGTCATCACCTCATCAAAAACAAGGAGGATTCCGTTCTCATCGCAAAGCTTCCTAAGCCCCTCCAAAAATCCTTCTTTTGGAGGAATACAGCCCATATTTCCCGCTACAGGCTCCAAAATAATGGCGGCAATCTCATTTTTATTTTCAGCAATAATTTCAGCTACCTGTTCCAGATTATTATACTGAGCCAGCAAAGTGTCCTTTGCCGTGCCTTGGGTTACTCCCGGGCTGTTAGGGGTTCCAAACGTCACGGCACCACTTCCTGCCTGAATCAAAAAAGAATCGCTATGACCGTGATAACAGCCTGCAAATTTGATGAACTTTTCCTTTCCCGTATAGCCCCTGGCCAAACGAATGGCACTCATGCAAGCTTCCGTTCCACTATTCACAAAACGTATTTTATCCATATTGGGCACCATGGCAACTGCTAGGGAAGCGATTTCGGTTTCAATTTCGGTAGGCATCCCAAAGGAAGTTCCCTTCTGGGCTTTTTCGGTAACCGCTTCCACTACTTTTGGATAGGCATGACCTAGCAACATGGGACCCCAAGAATTGATATAATCAATTAAGGTATTACCATCCACATCGTACAAATAAGCTCCTTGGGCTTTTTCCACGAAAATTGGATTACCTCCCACAGCTTTAAATGCTCTTACAGGAGAATTTACTCCCCCAGGAATTACTTTCTGTGCCGCTTTAAAAAGGGCACTACTGCGTTGATACATCATCTGGATTTGTTAACGGTTTTTTACTGGGTGCAAATATAACACTTGCCCTATAGAAATAGCATTGGATTCAAGTCCATTATACTCTTTTAACGTTTCGACCGTCATGTTGAAGCGTCTAGAGATACTGTAAAGTGTATCCCCTTTTTCTACCGTGTAGGTTTTAATTTTGGTATCGTCGGAATCGAGCATCCTTGCCTTTCCACCCAATACCTCCCTATCAAAACGATCCAAACGGTTCTTTTCAATAATATTGATCAACTTATCGGGGTATCGGGGATCGGTAGCATACCCTGCTTTTTTAAGGCCTTTAGCCCATCCTTTATAGTCATCTTTGTCTAATTTGAAAAGCGCTTGATAACGGCTTCGTTCTGTTAAGAACAAAGAGTGGTCTCGAAAAGAATACTTGGGATCCTTGTATTTTCTGAAACACTCTCCTTTTTCATCGTCGTCATGATACACCCGCTCTCCCGTCCAAGAGGTATGGCATTTAATTCCGAAGTGATTATTTGCTTTTTGGGTAAGCTCTCCTCGCCCTGCACCGCTTTCCAGAATACCCTGGGCCAGGGTAATACTTGCGGGGATTCCATACTGAAGCATTTCGGCCTGGGCAATATCTGCATAGGTATCGATGTAAGCATTTAAAATTTCGGCATAGGAAGCATTCCTGGGCAGCTCCTCTATTTTACTTTCATCGGTTTTGGAAGGTAGTTTTTCGGTGGGTGTTTTTGGCTTTTCAGAAATAATCACCCTTTCGGTTCTGGGCCTTTTTTTTCTTTCTACTACTTTTTTCTTGGATTTACATCCAAAAAGCAACAATCCAATACAAAAAATCGCAATAATTCTTCCTAACATATTATAATTCAATTTGTGGTAGGTTTTTTTTCATAAGTCTTTGGTTCATTCCTTCAATCCCTTGAAGCCCTCCTGTATGAATGGCTAAAATACGGCTATTTTCCTTTATTTCACCATGCCGCACCATTTCAAAAATACCATACATCATCTTTCCTGTATAGATAGGATCTAGCGGAATCCCGGTTTCTTTTTTAAAATTATTAATAAAACGTACTAATGTTCCATCTATTTTGCCATAGCCTTCAAAAGCATATTTATCGGTAATCACGAAGTTATCGTAAAGTGCATTTTTTTCCACTAGTTTATGCTGAAAAGTACCTTTCAATACAGAAAATCCTAGGACTTTTTGATGGCTCTTTACCGATTGAACCAAACCAGCCATGGTCCCTCCTGTTCCCACAGGCACGCAACAATAGTCAAAATCCATTGTCACATTTTGCAGGATTTCGGCACATCCTTTTATGGCAAGTTGATTGGTACCTCCTTCAGGAAGCAAGTAAAACTCCCCAAACTGTTGCTGCAATTGTTGTAAAAAAGCCTTCTCTTCCTTTTTTCTATAATTCGCCCTAGAGACAAAGTACAATTGCATACCACATGAGTCTGCAAAAGCCAAGGTTGGATTTCCTTGCCAGGAATGCGCAAGCTCCTCCCCTCGAATGACCCCTATAGTTTTCAATCCCAATTCCTTTCCTGCGGCAGCCAAAGCCGCAATATGATTGGAAAAAGCACCGCCAAAGCTTAATAAAGTAGTAGCGTTCTGCTTTTTAGCTTCAAGGATATTATACTTTAGTTTGCGAAATTTATTTCCTGAAACTTTAGGATGGAGCATATCTTCACGTACCATCCAGAGGTCAATTTTTGCATTTTTTAGGACATTTACCTCTATTTTTTGAACGGGAACGATCTTTTTATGGAAACTCAACGAGCTATTTTTCACAAAATAAATTGATTTTCAGCGTTTTGTATTTTATTAAATAATTCTGAATAGAAACGCAATTTCGTAATAAAATATTTAATAATCAGCTACTTAAGTCCATTTAAAATAAAGGATTATCAAAATTTTCCTCATTATTCATCTTAATTTTTTTAAGGATAAATTTTCAATAAGTTAAATAAATTGGTATTTCATCGATATTATTTGCATTTGGTCGGTAATTATTTATAATATTGTTTAGATTTCTTAAAACAATCGTGTATGAAAACAAAACTACTTATGTTCGTAAGTGTCTTATTTCTGCTAAGCACTTTTGCCCCCGTAATTACCAATGCCCAAGTAGGAATCAACACCACCTCTCCCCAACCCGGATCCATGCTTGATGTTTCCAGTTCGGACAAAGGAATGTTGGTCCCTAGGGTAAACATTGCCAATCTAGCCACCATTGCCCCAATTACTGGAGGCGGTACTGAAAGCTTGATTGTCTATAATACAAATACTACCACAGGAAAAGGATTTTACTATTGGAGTGGCTCTCAATGGATAGCCATTTCTAGTGACGACTGGAAAAGAAGTGGAAATTCGGGAACTACCCCAGGAACTGGAGCCGGACAAAACTACTTGGGAACCAGCGATGCACAGGATTTTATTATTGCTACGAATGGCACCGAGAGATACCGTTTCTTAAGCGATGGCCGCATGCAAGCAGGCGCTTCAGGATCGGCAAGCAATCCCTTATTTGCATGGACTGGCGATTCCGACAAAGGTTTTTATAGTTCTGGAAGTGATGGTTTCGGTATTGCAACCAATGGAACGGAGCGTTTCAACCTAACCAATTCAGAAATTGTGGCAAACAACCCTGGAAACGATATCAATTTTCGGATTGCCACCACTGGAGATAACAACGCTCTCTTCGTAGATGCTGCTAGAGATAATATAGGTTTGGGCACCAACGCGCCAGACAATAGTGCTCAATTGGAATTAAACGACTCCAACCGGGGGATTTTAATTAACCGTGTGGCTTTAACCTCTACCGCAGCTGCCACACCCGTCACTTCTCCAGCAAACGGCCTTTTAGTTTATAATACGGCAAATGCTAGTAGCGGAAGCACGGAAGTACTTCCTGGTTTCTACTATTGGGATAGTGGACAATGGATTGCCATGGGAGGAACCGGAGGACGGGATTGGTCTTTGGAAGGAAATGCAGGGACCAATAGTGCTACCAATTTTATTGGAACAACAGACAATGTCTCCCTTAACTTCAGAACAAACGATTCACAAAGAATGCGAATTGATGCAGCGGGAACGGTCGGAATTGGAAATAATCCTTACACCGATACCGGACTTAGGGTGAGCAATGCCGCACAACCGTATGGAATTGTTTCTGAAACATCTTCTACGGGAGTAGCCGTGTATGCTACAGACACTGGAACGGGACTGGGCATGTTTACTTCTTCTGCCAACAACCATGGAATTTTTGCCACAACAGACTATACAGGTGGGGCTTACTTAATTGGAGGCGTTATTGGTTGGGGAGGCGGAAACAACCGTGCCAATGGAGTTTTAGCGGTAGCCGACCAGCAAGTTAGCTCAGATTCCAATATGGGAATTAGAGCTGTTTCTGGAAGCACTACGTCTATTTCTTCCAGTGAAATTCTTAATGTTGGGGTGAACTCCAATGCTACCGATTTAGCTTTATATGCCATGAGTGAAGGGCCTATTACATCTGTAGGTGAAATGGAAGCCGCCAGGTTTCAATCCAATTATACAGGAGATGCCATCAATGCAGATGCAAGAGATCCCAGAGCGCAACTAGCAGGTTTTACCAATAATAGTCAGGTGGGAGGTAGCAGTATGTATTATGGCGGTTATTTTTACAGCGGTGGATCTAGCAGTAATTCTTCCTACGCATACGCAGGAGCTCGTTATGGCGGCACCAATTACAAGATCATTGGAAACGGAAATGTTTCCACCATCGTCAATGGAGTGGACGGGAATAAGAAAGTCATGTTCGCCCCGGAAGCACCTGAAGTGCTTTTTGAAGACTACGGAACAGGAAAATTAGTTAATGGAGAGGCGTACATTGCCATAGACCCCGATTTCTCCAATAACATTCAAGTGGATGAGAAACATCCCTTAAAAGTTTTTATTCAACTGGAAGGAAATTGCAATGGTGTTTTCGTAACCCAAAAAACCGCTCAAGGATTTAAAGTAACCGAATTACAATATGGAAACTCCAATGTCCCATTTTCATGGCACATTGTTGCCAACCGTAAAGATGAAGTAGGAAGAACTGCAGAAGAAAACTCTCTTTATGCAGATTTAAGGTTTCCAGACGCCCCTCGCTCTATGGCTCCACAAAATAATAGTACACATGAACTCCAAAAGCTAGACCCCAAACCCTCAATTATCGTTACCAACGATTGAGAAAAAAACATTTTGATTTCATCTGAAAAAGTAGGATCCAGAATTTCTGGATCCTACTTTTAGTTTTTATTTAACTTATTTGTAAGAATATTCTTAATATATTCATTTTGTGTGCATTTCATCGAATTTATTTTCCTTTTAACTAAAAAACGCGTAAGATTGCTGACTCAAATCGAATTAACATTTTTTAACAATTTCAGCTATGAAGTCAAACTACTTTGCTTTTTTTATTGTGACAGTGTGCTGCTTTGGTTTTGTAAATGCCCAAGTAGGAATTAACACTACCAGTCCCTCCGCAGGAAGTATCTTGGATGTGGAGAGTAGCGACAAAGGAGTTTTAATCCCCCGTGTTAACATAGCCAATTTAGCCACGATTGCCCCCATTACGGGTGGCAGTACGGAAAGTCTTTTGGTATATAACACAAACACTACTACTGGACCAGGATTTTTCTACTGGGATGGAACCGTATGGGTTGCTATCGATGGTGGAAGGGACTGGAAACTAGAAGGAAACAATGGCACCACTCCTGGAACAGGGGCAGGACAACATTTCGTTGGAACAAATGATGCCCAAGACCTTGTAGTGGCCACCAATAGTAACGAAAGATTTCGTGTAACCAGTGATGGTAGAATCCTAGCTACACAATTAGGGAGCGCCGCTACCCCGCTATTTGCCTGGGCCGGAGATACCGACAAAGGATTTTATAGTTCGGGTGCCGATGAATTGGGATTTGTAACCAATGGAACCGAACGTTTCCGTATCCCAAATGCCAATCAGGTACACGCCATGGCCAATGGAGCCAATGGCAATCCTTTTTACTCTTGGAACAATGATACCGACTTGGGAATTTGGAGAAGCACTGCCGACAGACTTAACATCTCTGCCGGAGGTCGTGAAATGGTCGAATTCAATGAAAGTGGAGCGAACTCGGAGGTCGTTTTTAATGATGGTGGAACCGATACTGATTTCCGTGTGGAAACGAGCGGACAAGCAAATATGATTTACGTAGATGGATCAAATAATATTGTAGGGGTAGGAACAAACACTCCCAATGGGTTACTGGATTTAAGCTCCAGCACTATGGGAATGATTCCTCCTCGGGTTGCTTTAACTTCAACGCTTACGGAAGCCCCTGTAGTAAATCCTCAAGGAGGAAGCTTATTGGCGGGTACGTGTGTTTACAATACGGCTACCGCTGGAACTGCTCCTAATAATGTTGCTCCAGGATTGTATTTTTGGAATGGCGCTAGATGGGTGGCTTTTGCAGGTTCCCCAGGAGGTTTAGACTGGACGCTTACCGGAAATACAGGAACCAATACTACAAGCAACTACCTAGGAACGGCAGACAATGTTGGGGTAGTGTTTAGAACCAATGGTACCGAACGTATGGAAATTGAAGACGACGGACAAGTAAACATAGGCCTTGGTGCCACCGCAAGCACAGCGGGTTATCAATTGGAAGTACAGGCTACCGCAACCGATGGAAACGCCATTGTTGGCCATGGTAATGGTCTTGGATATGGCGTTCGCGCCGAAAACCTCTCGGCCAACGGAGGTGCTGGAAGGGCTTTCCTAGCCCATAACGACAATTATGTGATTAATTCCATCATGTACAATGCGAATACGAGCAACAGTGTTGGGCTTTTAGCCTCTGGAAATGGCGCAAGTTTAAGTTACTATGCTACCACTGGTGGAACCTTTAATGGAACCAATTTTGGAGGTGCTGGAATTGCCAATGAAACTACCGGAACAGGTATTATTGGAACTGGAAATGGCAGAACTTCCATTGTATATGATCCAGACGGCTCGGGCGTAGGTGGATCGGGTGATGTGTTAGGGGTCTATGGATATGCCGGTAATGGAGGGGTAAGCTCTTCTAACTACGGAAATGCTGGAGCACGATTCCAGTTGGATGCCGACAATGATATCACCACCACCACTGGAAACGGCGCTACAAGAGCTAGTGCTATTTTAGCTGGTTTTAATAACGTTCGACCTCCCGGAACTTCCAGTAGCAGGGATAGTTATTATGGAGGCTATTTTAGTGGCGGGAGCGAAGGCTCGGGAACCCCTTCGTATGCCTATGTAGGCATGCGTTACCGAACCAATTCCAATGGAGACGGAGTAAGCTTTGGAGGACAGGATTATAAAATTATTGGAACTGGAAGTGTTTCTACCTTAATTAATGACCAAAACAACACCCCAAGGGTCATGTTTGCCCCAGAGGCTCCGGAAATTTTATTTCAGGATTTTGGCGTAGGTCAATTAGTAAATGGGCAAGCAAGGATTAATTTAGATCCTATTCTTAAAAGGAATATTTATGTAGACAAGAACAACCCTTTAAAAGTTTATGTTACACTAGAAGGAGAATGTAACGGTATTTATGTGACCAATAAGTCTGCCGATGGTTTTACCGTAAAAGAATTACAAGGTGGCACCAGCAATGCTTCTTTTTCATGGCAAATCGTGGCAACGCGAGCCGACCGTATAAATGCAGACGGAACTATTGCCTCTAAGCACGTGGGAATTCGATTGCCAGAAGGACCTGGCCCCATTAAAAGTAAAGCCATGAAGGAGGAAAAATCCAAAGAAGTGAAGTTGGACGATATCCGTCCTTCGGTTTCTGCTAACGTAAAAAACTAAAGATACTTTACAAAATTCCAAAAAGACCTTTGCTTTCTATAGTGAAGGTCTTTTTCATTTTTGTAGGCTTCCCTTTCAAAAGAAATGTTTTTATACGCTTGGTATCTATTTCTGTACTGCACCCAACGACACAAAAACTCCATTCCATACCAGAGATAAAAAAATAACAATAGCATTTCTGCTTGTTGTCGCAAATGGATACTTTCATGATTCAGAAAAACAGCGTCCTCCTTTAAACTAGGCTCCCTTACCAATACAAAAGGCCACAAGGCCATCCCCCTGAATTTCTTCCGAAGCAACAAACGATTTACCCAAACGATCATTACTGCAAGATAAGAATTTGGTATTTTTGTAGTATGAGCTTTTTTAAGAAAAAACCGGAACTGGAAGAAGGCGATTACTATCTCACCCCAGAAGGCTACCGCTGCTTTACCGAACAGTACCACCTAAAGCGGGGGTATTGCTGCGAAAGTGGCTGTAGACATTGCCCTTATGGTTTCAACAAAAAGACAAATTCGCAATCCAAATAATTATGACATTCCAAGAAGAACTATTAGAAGGAATTCCCCATACCTTACCCAATCCTAAGAAGTACGACCCTCACATTAACCATGCTCCCAAACGGAAAGAAATTTTAAGTAAGGCCGAAGGGAAATTGGCGCTCCAAAATGCTTTACGGTATTTTGAGCCGAAACACCACGCCACCCTCCTACCCGAGTTTCAAAAAGAACTGGAAACCTACGGAAGGATTTACATGTACCGTTTTCGACCAGAGCATCCTATTTTTGCCCGTCCTATTTCAGAATATCCCGGAACCTGTGAGCAAGCCAAAGCTATCATGCTCATGATTCAGAACAATTTGGATACTGCCGTTGCGCAACACCCGCATGAATTGATTACCTATGGTGGGAACGGTGCCGTATTTCAGAACTGGGCACAATACCGACTCACCATGAAGTACCTTGCCGAAATGACCCACGAACAAACTTTGGTGATGTACAGCGGGCACCCCATGGGCTTATTTCCGTCCCATACCAATGCACCACGAGTCGTGGTGACCAACGGAATGATGATCCCTAACTACTCGCAACCCGATGATTGGGAAAAGTTTAATGCTTTGGGCGTTACCCAATATGGGCAAATGACTGCGGGTAGCTATATGTATATTGGTCCGCAGGGAATTGTACACGGTACCACGATCACGGTTTTAAATGGTTTCCGAAAGATTGGCAAAAGCCCCAAAGGCGGTTTATTCGTAACCTCTGGATTAGGGGGCATGAGCGGGGCGCAACCCAAAGCTGGTAATATTGCCGGATGTGTGACGGTCTGTGCCGAGGTCAACAAAAAAGCCACCCATACGCGTCATAGTCAAGGATGGGTAGACGAAGTAATTTCAGATCTGGAACAACTTTGTGAAAGAGTGCGAAGTGCAGTATCGAACCAAGAAACCGTATCGATAGCCTATGATGGCAATGTGGTGGACGTTTGGGAAAAATTTGATGAAGAAAACATCCATATCGATTTGGGCAGCGACCAAAGCTCTTTGCACAATCCTTGGGCGGGCGGTTATTATCCCGTGGGGATGACGTATGAAGCGGCCAATGAGATGATGGCCAACCAGCCTTCAGCATTTAAGAAAAAAGTACAGGAAAGTTTACGCCGTCAAGCTGCAGCTATTAACAAACACACCACTAAAGGGACTTATTTTTTTGACTATGGTAATGCCTTCCTCTTGGAAGCATCCAGAGCAGGAGCCGATATTCTTTCGGAAGATAAAGACGCACCAAGAGAGTTTCGATACCCCAGTTACGTTCAGGACATCATGGGCCCCATGTGTTTCGATTATGGATTTGGCCCCTTCCGATGGGTATGCGCTTCCGGAAAAGCAGAGGATTTGGCCAAAACCGATCAAATTGCTGCGGAAGTATTGGAAGAATTAATGAAGAACTCCCCTGAAGAGATTCAGCAGCAAATGGCCGATAACATTCAGTGGATTAAAGGCGCCCAAGAAAACAAGTTAGTGGTCGGTTCGCAAGCCAGAATACTATATGCAGACAGTGACGGAAGGGTTCAAATTGCTTCCGCATTCAACAAGGCGATTGCCGCAGGCAAGATAGGCCCTGTAATTTTAGGAAGGGACCATCACGATGTTTCCGGAACCGACTCCCCTTATCGGGAAACGTCCAATATTTATGACGGCAGCCGATTTACAGCCGATATGGCCATTCACAATGTGATTGGCGACAGTTTCCGAGGGGCCACTTGGGTAAGCATTCACAATGGCGGCGGTGTAGGTTGGGGAGAGGTCATAAATGGTGGTTTCGGTATGGTTCTTGATGGTACTAAGGAAGCTCAAACTAGGTTAGAATCAATGCTTTTCTGGGATGTCAATAACGGAATTGCCCGCCGAAGTTGGGCACGGAACGAAGAAGCGGTTTTTGCGATTAAGAGAGCCATGGAGCAAAACCCAAAACTCTCGGTAACCCTTCCTAATTTCGTAGATGAAAAATTGTTTCAGTAAAACACAAAAGCTATGAAGTCCTTAAAATTTTTACCCGTCTTACTCCTTACCTTTATCGTTACTTCCTGCACAACCGTGCGTGTTGCGACCGACTATGACCGAAAAGCAAATTTTGGTGCTTACCAAAGCTTTGCCTTTTACAAACCGGGAATTGATAAAGCCAAGATTAGCGATTTGGACAAAAAACGAATCCTTCGGGCCATTGATGCCGAGTTGACCGCTAAAGGAATGATTAAATCGGAAAACCCCGATTTACTAGTGAGTATTTTTACCAAAGAGCGGGAACGGGTAGATGTGTACAACAACAACTTTGGTTGGGGTTGGGGATGGAACCCATGGTGGTATGGCGGCGGTGCCTGGGGCTCTACCGTAAGCAGGACTCAAGAAGGAACCTTATATATCGACCTTATTGATGCCAAAAGCAATGAATTGGTTTGGCAAGGGATTGGAAGTGCCCGATTGATCACGACCAGCGATATCGAAAAAAAAGAAGCACGTATTCGGGAAATTGTTTCTGAAATTTTAATGAAATACCCTCCCGAAACCCCATAAAACCCCTTCAGAAAAACAGTAAAAACCCCCACCTAAAATGGGGGTTTATTTTTTGAATTTCAGTGAGTTACAAAATACATTTGACCCATCAAATTACACTAAAACTAATTGAAATGAAAACACTTTTTACCTTATTACTCCTTATTTTGACCCTTACCGGAGTGGCCCAAGACGCTACTTTCGTTCACACCGTTACCCCCTCTAATACGAGTGCCGACCTTTCGTATATAGACCATCCTTTGCTCAACAACAATCCCAACGCACAATTGATCGTCTCTCACGTTTGGAACCCACCGGGAAGCAGCGGGGTTTACAATACACACCGCACCGGGTTGTATTATGATGCTACTGAAAATAAATGGGGCGTTTACAATGAAGATGCCAACAACATCGTGAATGGATCGTCGTATTTTGTGTATGTAGAACAGAACAGCGAGGTGTATCAACATGTTACCTCATTGTCCAATCAAGGAACTAGTGACGCCTATACCGTATTGAGCCATCCCGATTTAAATGGGAATCCCGAAGCACAGGTTGTGGTTTCCACCTATTACAACCCTAACGCTTCCAGAAACGACAAAAACTACGGTACTTGGTATGATGGTACTAATTGGAATCTATTTACAGAAGGTGGCGCTACTATCGAAATAGGCGATGCCTTTATGGTGGCGGTCAATGGCGGAGATTTAACCCACCGTTATCGACATGTTGCTTCAGCTGCTTCTATTTCAGGCAACGTGACTATTATAGACCATCCTGCCCTCAATGGGAATCCCGATGCCCGTTTTGTTTTTATGCACAATTGGGGTGAAACTGGAACCTCTGCCAATGTGATTGTGGATAAGGTACTTGGGGTTTGGTATACGGGCACGAATTGGTCTATTTATACCGAAGATATCTCGGCTTTTCCAGAAGACTCGGAATATGACCTGATTATTTTTGATCCAACCTTAGGGGTTTCCGAAAACGGTTCCCTGGCCTCGGTGAGCCTTTACCCTAACCCAGCCGACACCTATACGACTATTGAAAGCCAAGAAATTATTGAGGAGGTTCGGGTATATAATTTACTGGGACAGGAAGTACTGCGTATCGCTGGAGAAGGCATGAAAATGAGCCTAGATACAAGTTCTTTGACTTCAGGGACCTATTTGGTAAACGTACGCTGTGAAGGACGCTCCAAAACCTTACAATTGCTTAAAAAGTAACCCTTACCTTTATGGAAAGAATGACAAAAGGCGCCCTAAGGCGTCTTTTGTTTTATACACAACCGAAAGTATTTTTTTACGATACAGCTTGATTTTAATTTTTTATCTATATTGCTATAATCCCCACACAAAGAGATATAAAAAAGCCCCGAATAAAAGTCGAGGCGGCTTAAATGTTTTCACAACGGAATAATCCTTATTGTGAATTGCTTTCAGATAGATACAAATATATAAAAAGAAAATTAAATGGTAATGAGGATTTCCGTAAGCTACTTTGATTATTCGTTATTATATTTAAATCTAAATTATTTAGTATGAAAAAAGTTTTAGGACTGGATTTGGGAACCAATAGTATTGGGTGGGCTTTGGTGAATGAAGCCGAAAAGAAAGATGAAGCTTCTCAAATTATTAAATTAGGTGTTAGGGTAAATCCATTAACTGTTGATGAAAAGACAAATTTTGAAAAAGGCCGTCCTCTATCAACCAATGCCGATAGAACATTGAAGCGAGGAATGCGCCGTAATTTGCAACGCTATAAACAACGCAGAGAAAACCTTATTGAAATCCTAATAAAAAATGGAATAATACAAAAAGACACTCCCCTAACCGAGGTGGGAAAAGGCACCACATATCAAACACTTTCTCTGCGTGCCAAAGCTGCTAGAGATAAAATTGAACTGGAAGATTTTGCTAAAGTCCTATTGGCGATAAATAAGAAACGGGGCTACAAAAGCAGCCGTAAAGCCAGCAATGATGAAGAAGGGCAACCTATTGATGGTATGGCTATTGCCAAAGAATTATATGAAAGGAATATAACACCAGGACAATATGTTTTAGAGTTGTTAGAAAAGGACAAAAAATACATCCCAGATTTTTATCGTTCCGATCTGAAACAGGAATTCAATGCAATCTGGAATAATCAAAAAGCTTTTTACCCAGATATCCTCACCAATGAACTCTACAAAGAATTAGAGGGAAAGAACAAGTCCCAGACCTGGTCCATTTGCCAAAAACCTTTTGGCATTGTAGGTATAAAACGAACTGCCAAAGGAAAAGAAAAAAACCTTGAAAACTTCCAATGGCGCGCCCAAGGACTATCTGAAAAACTGGATTTGGAACACTTGGCAATCATTCTTCAAGAAATAAATAATAGCATTAACCAATCCAGCGGATATTTAGGAGCAATCTCAGACAGAAGCAAGAGATTGTACTTAAACAAAGAAACGGTGGGTGAGAATCTTTACTCACAAATTGCAAAAAATCCGCATACTTCTCTTAAAAACCAAGTATTCTATCGTCAGGATTATCTTGATGAGTTTGAACAGATTTGGGAAACCCAATCCAAGTTCCATCGTCAACTTACCGAGGAACTTAAAAAAGATGTCAGGGATGTCATTATTTTCTATCAGAGAAAATTGAAATCCCAAAAGTCATCGATAAGCTTTTGTCAATTTGAAAGTTGGGAACAGGAATATGTGGAAAAGGAAACGGGTAAAACGAAAAAGCGAACAGTGGGCCGTCGCGTCATACCAAAATCTTCCCCACTCTTTCAGGAATTCAAGATTTGGCAGAATTTGAACCATTTGGTTTTTATAAACAGTGAAACCAATGAAACCATTGAAGTCAAAGAATTGGACCAAGAAATACGCCAGGAAATTTTTGACGAACTCAATCTGCGTGGTGACCTAAGTCCCAATGATTTGCTCAAAATCCTAAAATCAGAATTTAAAATTGGGAAACTGAGCGACTGGAAATGCAATTTTGAAAAAATAGAAGGAAACCGAACCAATGCAGCACTTTATAACATTTATCAAAAGATTTCAGATTTTGAAGGTTATGGAGTGGATTGGAAAAAGGCCGATGCAGGGAAAATCAATAAAGAACTGAAAGCGACCTTCCCAGAAATAGGGATTGATGCTTCGGTTTTAGATTTTGATGCTGAAAAAGACGACTTCACAAAACAGTCAAGCTATCAGCTATGGCATTTGTTATACTCTGCCGAAGAAGATGATAAAATTTCTGAAGATGAAAAGCTCATATATGGAAATTCGAGCGTAGCTCTCAAGAAAAAATTGCACCAAAAATTTGGCTTTAAGCCGGAATATGCAACAATGCTATCCAATATGTCTCTCAAAACTGATCATGCAAATCTATCGGCAAAAGCGATCCGAAAAATTTTGCCTCATCTAAAAGATGGTCATCTTTATTCAGAAGCCTGCAGCCTTGCAAGGTATAATCATTCCAGAAGCCTAACCGGTGAGGAACTTGCAAACCGAGAACTAAAGCCTAAACTGGAATTACTAAAAAAGAACAGTTTACGCAATCCCGTGGTCGAGAAAATCCTTAACCAGATGGTCAATTTGGTCAATCAGCTAATTGACACCTATGGGAAACCAGATGCAATACGGATAGAACTGGCTAGGGAATTAAAAAAATCTGCCAAGGAACGGGCCGATATGACCAAGGGAATTGCAGATGCCACAAGGCGTAATGATGAAATCAAAAAAATCATTAGGCAGAAATCTGGAATACCGAATCCCACAAAATCAGATGTTGTGCGATATCGTCTATGGCAAGAGCTGGAACCCAGAGGTCATAAAGATTTATTCACAGATACATATATACCGCTCGAAAAGATTTTTTCAAGTGAAATAGACATTGAGCACATCATCCCAAAAGCACTATTATTTGATGATTCTTTTTCAAACAAAACACTATCATATAAAAGCGTCAATCTTAAAAAAGGCAACCGAACGGCACTTGATTTCATTGCGCAAGATTATCATTCTAAACTGGAAGACTATACGAAACGCGTTGAAACGATGTATAAAGATGGCCATATCTCTAAAGGCAAGCGAAATAAATTATTGATGGCACTAGTCGATATCCCCGATGGTTTTATTGAAAGGGATTTACGCAACAGTCAGTACATCGCCCGCAAAGCAAAACAAATGCTTTTTGAGGTTTTTCCCGAAGTAATAGCCACCACAGGAAGCATTACGGACAAGTTACGTGAAGACTGGGATTTGATAAATGTGATGAAAGAATTAAACCTGCCCAAATATCGTGCTTTAGGTTTAACAGAATTTGAAGAAAGGCTTGACAAAGGAACTGAAGAACTCTTTAAACACGAAGTCATAAAAGATTGGACAAAGCGTAATGACCAAAGACATCATGCGATGGATGCACTTACCGTAGCCTTTACTACACACAATCATATACAATACATAAATAACCTGAATGCGAGGAGGGATTCTGCTTTAGACAATCATCCCATTATTAAGAATATTGAAAATTTAATCACAGAAATAAACCCCAAAGGAAAACGAATATTTAAGCCCCCTATGGAACGCTTCCGCGAAAACGCCAAAGCGCATATTGAATCTATATTAATAAGCTTCAAAAACAAAAATAAGGTTGTCACAAAGAATGTCAATATAACAAAAACCAAAAATGGAGAAAACAGAAAAGTGCACTTAACACCCCGAGGGCAACTCCACAAGGAAAGTATTTATGGAAAATCCAAAAGACCAATGGATAAACTTATTAGTCTCAACGATAAGTTTTCTACCAAACAAGCTTCATTGATCATAAACTCCAACGAAAAGGAAGCCGTACTAGAGCATTTAAAAAAATATCAAGGAATTTCTGAAAAAGCCTTTGACTCCAAAACCTTGAGAAAAGATCCTATTTTGATTAATGAACAGCCTTTAAAACAGGTAAAGGTTTTTGAGGAAGTTTTTACCATACGAAAAGATATAAATCCAGAAAACTTTAAAACCCTAAAACATCTTGATAAAATTGTGGACGAGGGCGTGAAACAAGCTATGAAAACACGTCTAAAAGAATATAATGGTGATTTTAAGACTGCTTTTTCAGATTTGGATAAAAATCCTATTTGGTTGAATGAAGAAAAAGGCATTTCAATAAAACGCACAAAAATTACAGGCGTGAGCAATGCTGAAGCTTTGCATCACGCAAAAGACCATCTGGGAAAAATATTAAAAGATAAAAATGATAATGAAATCCCTGTGGACTACATCAGTACAGGCAATAACCATCATGTAGCTATATATAAGGATAAGGATGGTAATCTACACGAAAATGTGGTGTCCTTCTTTGAGGCTGTTGAGAAGGTAAACCAAGGCTTACCAATTATAGACAAAAATTACAATGCACACCTTGGTTGGGGGTTTCAGTTTACCATGAAACAAAACGAAATGTTTGTATTTCCTAATGTAGAAGCAGGATTTAATCCCTTAGAAATTGATTTGCTCGATAAAAAAAATCAAAAGGAGATAAGCCAGCACTTATTTAGAGTACAAAAATTTACAATTAAGGATTATTTTTTTAGGCACCACTTGGAGACAAATGTTGAAAATAACCCTGAAAATAAGAATGTTACATGGAAAAGAGAAGGATTGTCTGGAATTGAAGGAATAGTTAAAGTGAGGATTAATCACATTGGAGAAATCGTTGAAGTTGGAGAGTATTAATTCATATCGTTATGATCAAACGCACCCTCTTTTTTGGCAATCCGGCCTACCTAAGCACCCGTAATGAACAATTGGTAGTGAATTTCCCAGAGGAGGATAGGAAAGAGGCCACCATCCCTATTGAAGATTTGGGCTATGTAGTGTTGGAAGACCCTCAGATTACCATTACCAATGGACTCTTAATGAAACTGGTGCAAAACAAGACGGCCGTGATTACCTGCGATAAACAACACCTTCCCTGCTCTTTCCTGCAACCTTTAGTGGGCCATACCGAACAGACCGAGCGTATGCGGCATCAACTGGATGCCAGTGTGCCCCTTAAAAAACAATTGTGGCAGCAAACCATCACCGCAAAGGTAACCAACCAAGCCCAACACCTATTGTTACAAGGAAAGCCTGCCCTAAAACTAAAACGATGGAGCAAGGAAATAAAAAGTGGGGACACGGGCAATATAGAAGCCATCGCTGCCGCTTATTATTTTCAAACTCTTTTTGAGGAAATTGAAGGGTTTAGCCGTAACCAAAAGGGAGTGGCTCCCAATAACCTCCTAAATTATGGTTATGCCATTTTACGGGCTGTTACGGCAAGAGCACTGGTAAGTAGTGGATTGATTCCCTCCCTGGGGATTTATCACCATAATAAATACAATGCCTTTTGCCTAGCCGATGATGTTATGGAACCTTACCGCCCTTTTGTAGATAGGGTGGTATATGATTTGGTAGCCACAGGCTGTGCTATTGAAGAATTGACCCAGCCCCTTAAAACCGAGCTTTTGTTAATCCCGGCGTTGGATGTAGTGATAGATGATAAGCAAAGTCCGTTGATGGTGGCCATGAGCCGAACCACCCACAGCTTGTACGAATGTTTTGCAGGAACGGGCAGGAAAGTATTATATCCAGAATTTATGGCTTAACCATCAAAAGGGAGAAAAGAAGTTGATAATGAGCGACCGATTTTCAAGACTAAACCGATACCGCAGTATGTGGGTACTTGTATTTTTTGATCTGCCTACCGAGACCCTTACAGAACGGAAGGTAGCTGCCGGCTTCCGGAAGAATTTATTGAACGATGGATTTGGCATGTTCCAATTTAGTATTTATGTACGTTTTTGTGCCAGCAGGGAAAATGCCGCCGTACATATTAAGCGTACTAAAAATGCCCTGCCCAAGAAAGGAAAGGTTTGCATCATGCAAATCACCGACAAACAGTTTGGAATGATGGAACTATTTCATGGGCAAAAAGAAGTGGCCCAAGAAACTCCATCCCAACAACTGGAGCTTTTCTAGAAATCCAAAAGTCCTATTTAACCACTTGTAGCCCTCTTACATTTATCTTTATTTTTATATCCTAAAAAGAGGGATAAAAAACAGGATACCAGCTTTTTAGGGCGGGTATCCTGTGAATCTTCTACTAAAGTAGTAATCTGAAAGCAAT